>ERZ773065.96-NODE-96-length-55360-cov-26.266323_pt1 | contig 55360 bp, 56 predicted proteins | sample MGYA00580623_ERZ773065 | MGnify/ENA primary metagenome ERZ773065 (study PRJEB29015, sample SAMEA2738017) | human oral metagenome | biome: human oral; feature: human-associated habitat; material: dental | place: China | collected 2047 ... | reverse complement strand
CCTCACCTCACCTCACCTCACCTCACCTCACCTCACCTCACCGAGGGCGTAGCGGGCACCCCGAGCCCGGGGCGGTTCGAGAGGCCGCAGGCCGAGCGACACCCCGCCCCGAGGTGAGCCGCCCCGCACAGCCCTCCCCTCCTGGCGCGTGTATGCCATGGCTGCACCCGCCGGAGCCCCTAGGCGCAGGCGGGTGCACCCTGGCATGCACGCTCCTAGGAGGGCTCAGCGTCTCACGGAGCGAGTGTTCGAGGGGCGTGTATGCCATGGCTGCGCACCGGTCCGCCCAGACGGCCCTGCCGCGTAGCGAAGCGGAGCGGGCCGTCGTAGCGGGAGGGGTGCACCCTGGCATGCACTGGCCCCGAGGGCGCTCGCGCGAGGGCGCGGCCCGGCGGAGCCGGGACGGGGGCGAGCACAGACCGCCACCGCCACGCACGCCATCGGCCTATCCCGCCATTTTGTGTGACCACGGCCACGGCTAGCCTACGGCATCGGCATCGGCGTACGGCACATCCGTCGGCCTGCCTAATTCCGTCCCGGTTTTCTATGACCGTTGGTATTGCAACGAAAAGTCCGTTATGTATACATACATCGCCCCACTTTCCGCGCCATTCCGCCACCGCCTCCCTCGACCCGCCTGCCTCACCTCTCCGACCGCATCCCTTCGCGGTTATCGGGGCGCGGCGGGCTCCCCACGCCGCGGTACGTAGACGTCGGGCAGCGGCTCGGTACAGCTCGGCCGACCCTCTGCGGACGCCCTCTCGGCAGCCGGTCCGCCCTCCCAGGTTCTCTCCGACCCCTCCCCAGGTCCGTAGCGGTTCCCAGGGTTCTTTCAGGTTTCCCAGGACTCTCCCAGGTTTCTCCCCCACTGTACCTACAGGTATGTGAATGCCGTCACTCAAATTAATTTCTCAAAGTGACGTATGCCTGGTTGCATGAGATCTGGGTCACACGTAACTTAGCATACACTTGCCGTAGGTAGATGTATGCAGGGCATACGTACTTTCCGTTGGAATGACGCGGTTGTATGCTAAGTTACAAGTTAAGTAATAGGCTTCCTCCCCCCGTAGGGGGGAGGAAGCCATAACTATAGAAACTACCTGTGGCTGGCGCCACACTACGCTCCCAGGGTTCTCACAGGTTCCGCCCACGCCGCTATCGCCGCCGACTTGCGTCCCGCCCAGTATGCGTGCATACTCCTACCCATGAGCAACCGCTACTCCCTCAGCCAGACCGACAGCCCTCGAACCACCTACCGCGTCATCGACCACTCACGCGACGACGAGCCGGCCCTGCACCCGGCCACCCTGCCCAGCGGCGCCCCGCACCCTCTGGCCGGCCGGCCGGTCTCTGTCGTCACCTCCCCCTCGCCGGCCTCCTACCACGTGCAGGGCGCGGGGTGGGCCCGGACCTGGGGCGAGCTGGGCGGCTACGCCGTCGCCCGGATCGAGCAGGTACCGGCCTGGGCGTCCGCCCCTGCGAGCACGGTCCTGCGCGAGGACCCTCACGCCTTCGACGGGATCCCCGAGGAGCTGCTGGCCGGCGGCGGCCTGTCCGTGCGGCCCTGGTTCGCGGTTCCTGGGGAGTGGGACGACGTGCCCGAGGCGCGCCGCCCGGCCCCAGGCTCGCCACTCCGAGCCGTCCACCCGCACCAGCTAAGCCGCTGGCAGGACCGCTACGCGGTCGCCGCCGCCCACGCCCCGTCTGCCCGACTCGCCCTGAGACGCCTCCTAAGCGCCCTGTAAGCCCCTCTGACGGCCTAGCACCCCCGCCCCGGTACCTGCACCTAGGTACCGGGGCGCTGTGCCGTCTACGGCGCTCTGACGGCCTCTAGGCTCGGCAGCCGTCTATCGGTCGCCTCCGTAGGCCGCGCCGACGCCCGCTGATCCCACCCTTCCGCCTTCGGCGGGAGGCACGCCCCTTAGAGGCCGTGTAAGCCTCTCTGACGGCCTAACGGCCCCGCACCCGTATGACGGCCCTGCCAGGCTCTAAAAGGCCGTCAGAAGGGCTCCTAGACCCCTTCACGGGCATGAAAGGGCCCCGCCCACCTCAGCAGGTGGGCGGGGCCGCTAGCCGGAGGCCGGTCGGTCGGCCGGTCAGGCGGGCAGGGGCGCCTCGAAGTGCTGCACGAGGGCGTCCAGCACGTCGGCCATGCCGCCGGCGACCTCGCGACCACCGCGCTCACGGCCGGTCATCCGGGCCACGATCTGGCCCTCCTCGGCCCGCATGCGGGCCTGGAGAGGGCTGTGCTCCTTGATGAGGCCGATCCGGCCGGTGCGCCACTCGTTGACCCGGGTCAGGCCGAGGGAGGCGGAGGCGGTGGCGGCGATCACTTTCAGCTGGTCGGTCAGCTGGTCGGCGGTGAGGGTGGAGGGTGTAGTGGTCTGGGTCACAGTGGGCTCCTGAGGGGTGAGGTGGTCGGTGGGCTGCTGGGCGGTTCGTGAATCGATCATGGCTACAGCGTATGCCGGCATACGGTCTGGGTGCAAGCCGAGGCGCTCAGGCGGCCGACGGGCCGAGCTCGCTGACCCAGCCGCCGCGGCCGGGCACGCGGCCGGGCACCTCGGCAGGGCGGGCGCCCTCGCCGCCCAGTAGGACGGTCTGGTCGTCGCCGACAGTGGCCGGGCGGGCTGAGCCCCGGTCCCGCACGACGGCGGCGGTGCCGCCCTCCCGCATGCAGCGGGGCGAGTGGGGGGCGTGCTTGCAGGTGGCCGACTCAGAGCCACGGCCGGCGGTGAGGTCGATCAGCGGCGCGCTCGAGGCGGGCGCGGCCTGCTGGCCGCCGATGCGGCCGCTGCCGCCCTTGGCGGAGGAGACTCCGGCCAGGTAGCAGGCCAGGGCTACCACGACGGCGGTGACGAGAATGGTGACGGCCGCCGCAGCGGTGGCGGCGACGAACATGGCCGCAAGGCCGGGGCGGCGGGTGGGGTGGGCGTTACGGGCGGCTGGGCGGGCGGGGCGGTTCGTTCTCATGGCTCCAGTGTATGAACGCATACGCCCCGCCGGCAAGCTGCCGGCGGGGCGTATTCAGTGACGTGCGTCACTCTAGAAGACCTTGGCCCGGTACAGGACCTCCAACACCTCCTCCGCGTCCGGGCCGTGCGCTCGCAGCATGCCGTTGTCCGGGTCGGGCTCGACGGTCGCGGTGACAGGCCACTCCCGGCCCGGGCCAGGCTTCAGGACGGCGAGGCGGGGACCGCGGTACTCAGCGACATGCCCAGCGAACCTCAGGGCGACCCGTGCCCGCTCGATGAGCTCCTCGACCGCGCCCAGGCGGATTACGAGGAGGAGGACGTAAGTGAGGGTGGGATGCTCCTCAGGCCCCTCCGAGCAGTTCATGCGTAGAGGTCCGACGGCGGTCCGGGGCCTCGGCTCCTGATCGCCGTAGGTGAGGCGGGCCGAGTACTCCCGGATCGCTCCGTCCGAGTCGAGGTAAGCGGTCACCTCGACGCGGCCGTTCTCCCCGTCGCGCACGGTGACGGAGTGGTCGCCGTAGCGGGCGTAGTCGGCCCGAGGCTCCGGCAGCCGGCGCCCAGGGCCGAGGGCGTCTCGCAGGACGTCGAGCAGCTCGGCGGCAATGCGGTCCATCTTCTCGGCGTAGGTCTCAGTGTTGCTCATGTCACTTTCCTTTTGTGAGTTGTGTGGTCGGCTACGTACAAGATAAGGCTAGCGCCGCCCTAAAGTCGGCGCTAGCCCTACCTATCCTCACATTCCAGTGATCTCTGTCACCACCCCCACGGTACATCCGAGAGGGAGGATGCTCGGAGGCAGAAACCTGTTCCCGCCCTCCAGGCGGTACTCATAGTGGCCTCCCCGCCCGCCGTCCTTGTAGATGCGCCGAATCTCCGAGATGGCGCCGTAGACGAGATACGTAGAGTCGAGCAAGGCCATGCCGACCCGCAGGTCTCCCGCATCGATCACGTCGATCTTTACGGAGGCTCCGACTGGAATCACTTCAGCCACTGTTCACTCACCTCCCCGACTCAGCTGGGCGATCTGACGGTCAAGGTACTGGCTAGCCTTGCGCAGGTCCTCCAGCCGCTTCTCCTCGCCGCCCTTGCGGCCCTGCCTCAGCAGGTATTTGCCGCAGTTCCACAGCAGAGGATCCGAGGGGAAGGCGGCGTCCAGCACGTCCCACGACTCGACGTTGGCGGCATCACTCAGACCGAGCGCGGCAAGCGACTGGCCGAGCCAGGTGTAATGGTCCGGGGCCTCGACGGCCTCGCCGCTATCCTCCCTCGAGAGGGGGGCGGAGGCGGTCGACGGCTCGTACCCATCCCAGATCTCCAGATAGCGGCGGCTCGGGACCCCGTACTCCGGAAATCCGGTCTCGCGGTACGCCGGCTCCAGGCTCTTCGGCACGTACAGCGTCACGTCCCCGTAGTCGAAGGGGTTCTGAGTCGGGGCGTCTAGGCCGTGAGGCGGCGTGGTCGCAGACCAGTAGAGCCGGCGAGACCTCATCGGGGTCAGGGGAACCCGGCCCAGAGCCTCAACGTACTCCTCGGGGAGGGTGAGATGGACACTAGGGATGAGTCCGTCGCGGACCTCCAGCCAGGCCCCGTCCCCTAGGTAGAGCTCGACAGCCGGGTTCAGGCTCGGGAAGTCCTTCTGAGCGATGATGAAGGTCCCGTCCTCCAGGAGGATGTTCCCCCCTCCCCCGGCCGAGGCTTCGCGATAGGCGTCCTTCAGGGGGCCGGTGCTCCTAGCCAGATAGTCGAAGGATCCGTATCTGCTCATGGGGTGCCCTTTCGGGTAGGTGAGGTGTGCTGGTTACTCGGACGGCGATTCTCTCGAGATCGGATGCGCTCTCCGAGTGCGAAGATCGGCAGGCCGAGGGCTAGCGCCGCGGCGGTGGCTAGCAGTGAGACTGTCATGCGGCCGCCCCGTCCCGGGAGCTCATCCACGTCGTCACGGCCTCCAGGGAGGAGGCGCCGAACGCTGCGGGGATCGTCATGCCAGTCGGGTAGACGCCCCAGCAACGCTGCCCGCAGCGCTTCAGCTGGGCGACTGACTGACCGTTCTCATAGACGAGGCACGTACGTGCCTCGTGCAGGGTGTCGGCGTCCAGCGGCTTGATTCGCGCCTGGGGGTGCTGGAAGACGCGGGTCCAGGTGGTCTTGGTAGGTGAGGTCTGGATACTCATGGTTCCTCGCTAGGTGGTAGGTACTGCGGGCTTGCCCTAAGCGTATGACGGCATACGTCCCAGGGCAAGCCTGCAGAGGTCAAATCAGTGTGAGAGGTGTCTCATCGCCTCCGATCCTCGGAGGCTTGCGCTTCCACTGACCGAGGACCTTGTCCACGGTCTGACGAGTCATGCCCGAGACCGAGCTCAGGACGGACTTCGGCACGCCGCGAGAGTACGCGGCCAGAACCTCCTGCTGGAGAGCGGCGCGAGCCAGCTTCGCGTCCCGGCGAGCCTTGCGGTCGAGGCGAGCCGCCTCCTCCAGAGGATTGTCGAGCGGGGGCGCCAGCTCGAGGTCGTCGGTCTGGGAGGTCGGTAGGCGCTGCTCCAGGGCGTGAGCGCGCTCCTGAGAGTCCTCCAGGGCCTTCGCCTGCTGGACGGTCAGAGAGAGCAGCTTGCGCAGGTCCTCGGCCATCGAGCGCTCGGCGTCGATCCCGAAGGACTCTCGGTATCCCTTGCCGCTGGCCCACCCCTCCAGAAGCTTGGGCAGGTCTGCAACGTCGTTGATGGATGTCATAGATGTCTCCTATAGGTTCAGTCGTCCAGGTAGCGGGTAGCCCAGGCCAGGGCCAGGGCGATGACCTGGATCACCTCGGACTCTAGGTCCGAGCCGTGGCCCGTCTCGGCCTCGTTGTCGTAGGTCAGGCAGGCCGCGACCTCGCCGATCTCCTCCACGAGGGCGAACAGGCGCGTGGCGTCCGTGTGGCCATCGCACTCCAGCGTCATGCCGGGGTGCTTCTCAGCGGCTCGGGAGTACTCCCCCAGAGCACGGGGCAGCACGTCGAAGTCCTCGCTTAAGAGGCGGGACGCCGAGTCAGCGACCTTCCACAGCCACTCCCGCACCAGCTTTCCCTCCGCAAGGGGCGCGCTGTACATGAGAGAGGTGTAGTGGAGCATCCACGTGACCGCCTCGGAGGGGTTCGAGCCCCTGCGGGAGCGGCTCCTCTTCGGGAACCTCTCACAGCCCTCCTCCCACACCCGGATCATGCGGGTACGGGTGACGGATCCGGCAGGTAGGGGGACAGCCGCCCTCTCCATGATCGAGTCCAGCTCGGACAGCCTGCCGGAGGCGTAGGCCCAGGTATAGGCGTCCTGAAGAGCCCGCTTCAGCTCCTCGACATGTCGCTGGAGGGCTATGAACATTGAGTCCTGAGCGCTATCGCGAGATGACCTCATCTTGTCTCCTAACGTATTTGGGGTGGACGTATGAAATCATACGTCCACCCCTCAGGAGATGCAAGCCGTCAGAACCGGGGGATCGCCCCCGCCAGTGAGAGACCGCTCACTGCGCGGCGGATCGTGCCGTGAGGAACGAACAGAGACGCCTGCCCTGCGTCGCGCAGGCCGAGTAGGCCCATGCTCAGCGCGTCCACCTGGTCGTCGTGGCGGCCGGACGGGAACGCCCGCATCTCGGAGATGAGCTCGTTCACCCACCCGTTGCCCGGGTCCGACGGGTGCGGGAGGTAGACGTTGCCGGACTCGATCTCCGGAGTCACGGCGCGAGCCCGGACCTCCTTGGACGAGCGCGGCTTGATCGGCTTGATGCCGGCGACCTTCTTGCGCAGGACGTCGATGGCCGCCGTACCGTTGGCCGCGTCCTCCACGAGGCGCTGGTGGACGAACGACCCTCCGGGGCTGGCCTTGTCGTCCAGGTCACCAGCGATGCACCACCTGAGCATCTTCTCCAGGGTCTGCGTGAACGACCACTGCCCACGCTGCTGCGCGATCAGGAAGCGATCAGGCCCCTGCCGGCACCAGCGCTGGCCGACGGCGTAGTCCGACGTCGAGGAGCCCTTGAACGTGAGGTCCCACGAGTCGAGCCACTGCCCGCGCTCCAGGCGCTCGCGCGGAAGGAGGATCACGGAGTCGTCCCCGTCCTTCACCTTGGAGGGGTCGGTTGTCCAGAACCGAAGCCAGCCGAGATTGAAGATCGAGCCGTCCGCCGGCGTCGGGTGCTGCTGGTACAGGGCCTCCCACATGTAGGACCCGACTGAACGCTTCAGCGAGTCCCAGCGCTCCAGCGCCTCCTCGCGAGTCTCCTCAACAAGCGGGCTGTAAAGCGGGTCGCCCGGCTCGCGGCCGAGGGGGTCGTCCTCCTCGGCGATGGCCGGGAAGATCACGTTCTCCCACTTGTCGGCGTCTGGGTTCTTGGCCGGGTCCAGCAGGCGGCCGATGAAGTCGTCCTCGTGCCACCTGGTCGCAATGGCGATGCACAGGAACGGGGGCTCCAGACGGGTGACGGCGTTGGCCTGCCACCAGTCCCAGATCGCCTCACGCTTCGACTCGCTGTGAGCGTCGGCGAAGTCCTTCACGACGTCGTCCATCAGCATGACCTTGAAGCCAAGACCGGTGATCGACTGGCCCGGGGCAGACCTAGACACGATGCCCCCGCCGCGGGTCGTCTGCCACTCGCTCACGGCGCCGGCGTCGGACGCGATCTTGATGCCCCACTTCTCGCCGTCCTCCTCAACGAAGCGGCGGACCTGGCGGCCCCACGCCGTGGCCAGCTGGGGCGAGTGGGATATCAGACCGATCTTCCAGTCCGGGTGCTGGCGCAGGAGCCAGATCGGCAGGTTGATCGAGGTCAGCGTGCTCTTACCCATGCGGGGCGGCATCGAGATGGTCATGTACCGGTTCTCCCCGTTCTCGACGGCGCGCACGGCCTCGGCCAGGCGGTCGGAGAGGTACTGGATGTGCGGGCGGCCGGCATAGGCCTCATCGAGCTGCTGCGCGCTCTCCAGCGGGTCGGCCGCCTGGCGATAGGTCGGGTCGTGCGGGTACGGGGCCCCGGCGTGGGGCCGGCCGTCGCACGAGGGGCGGTCGCACTTCGGCTGGTTCTCCAGCCACGCCTGACGCTTGATGAGGGCTTCCAGCTCCTCCTCCAGCTGGGCCGGAGTCATCTCCCACGGCTCCAAAGGCTTCTTCACCCTAGGCATAAGCGTCTCCTATCGCTGAGGTGGGCTTCCATATAGATACAGAATACCGCCACCCCATGCCGAGGGTGGCGGTATTCTGCCCCAATGTCCCGAGCCCCACTCTACTGCTCGGGATCGATCACCTCAACGTCTGCCGGGCCGACGTCGATGAGTCCTTGCTCACGCTTGCGACGCTCGACCTCCGCGACCAGCTGCTCAATCCTCGACGTAGTGGCCGAGGCTGTCATCTCGGCCAGGTTGGAGGAGACCTCGATCTGGACCTTGGCCGAGTCGGCCCCGGCGCCTGCGGCCTCCCGCTCGATGCGCGCCGCGACGTCCATCATCTGGACGATCCCGTTCGCACTCATTCGGGCGATCCGGTCCTCGGTGAGGCTGTCTAGCCACATCTCGGCCTTCTCCAGCGCCTTGCGCCCGAGAGCCCGGTGACGGTCCCCCATGGCGATGCGGTAGCGGACCAGCTCGTTCGCCTCGTTCTCGGCCATGTGCTTGTCCCACGCCTCGACCCGCTCCCGCCACGACCAGCGGGCCGAGTAGGAGTTGCCGTTGGGGGCGTCGCGCACCCGACGTCGCTCCATGTCCCGGTACGCCTTGAACGACGCGTAGGCGGCCTCGGTCTCGCCGTCCTGACGCTTCCAGATCGGACGGGTGTAGTCCAGCGGGGCCGGCTTTCGCGGCGCTGGCGGCTTAGCGGTAGTCACAGCCCCTCCATAGCGGAGCTCCAGTCCTGGGACGGGGCTAGGGACTGGTTCACGAGGGCGCGGGCCAGGTCCTGGGCGAACTCCTCGGCGAAGGCCTCGCCCCATCCCTGGTCCCTGACCATGCGTGTACGGATGCCGGCGCAGGCTGCCGTGATGGAGAGGATCGTGTCCCCGGCGACCATGAGTGCGCCGCTGGCATCGGCCACCCCGCTATCCGGCTGCTCCGGGATGTCGTCAATCACTTCGCTTGCTGCGGTACTCATGGAGCAAGTCCTCCTTCTCCTGCTGCTTCCTCTGGTCAACCATGATCCTGTAGATTCGGGCCACTGTCTTCGCGTGCCAGCACGACGCCCACCGAGAGTGCTGACCGTGCTTGCAGGTGCACGTGAATCGGGGATACCCGTGGTCCGACTTCAGGACCACATGGTGGAACCTCTTTCCGTCACGCCCCTTGACCTCCCCAGTGCCTCGGGCCGAGTAGGACCGGACCCACCACACCCGAGGGTTAACCTCGTCCTGGTAGACGGCACCAGTCCTCCAGGTCTCGCGGGCCGACTTCAGCTGGGCGGGGGTCATATTCTCCCACTCGAGCTGGCGCACGAAGTCGAACTCAGTCGCGGTCAACCTAGCCCTCGCCACTGAGATCACCCCCGGCTCCGACGATCGGGTACATGCTCGACAACGTCGAGCCAGTCAGCGCCTCACGCACCGCCCACTCAGCCTCGTCGGCGTCCAGAACGGTGCAGGAGGCACCGCCGGCGGCGCGCACGCGGCAAATCTGGCGGACCTGCTCGACCGATGTGCGGGCCAGGGCGTGGTCGCGCGACTCGCCAGGCTTCTGGTGCTTGACCTCGAGGAAGATCAAGCGCCCCTCGACGCAGCACAGCACGTCCGGGAGGCCGGCCTCCATGTATACAGATCCGTGCATCTTCCAGGTGACTGACCCCGGCCAGACCTGAGCGATGCGGCGTCTGATGGCGTCCACGACGCCGCTCTCCTTGCTAGCCATGTCACTCCTTTCTGTCTAAGGGGACGGCCCCGCCGTAGCGGGGCCGTCCCAGGGAGTGGACTCAGAGGTCCAGGTCGTCGATGTCCAAGGCGTCCACGTCGAGCTCGACGGCATCCTCGACCGTGGCGTCGAGCTCCGGATTAGTCGGCTCGACAGGCGCGGCGACCTCCTCGGCCTCGTCAGCCATCGGGTCGTCCGCGGGCTCGGCCTTAGCCGGCTTGGTGGCCCGAAGGTACTCGCGCACCTCGCTCCTGACCTTCCCGTTGTAGGGCTCGCCGTCCTCTACGACGATGTCGACCGGGCGTCCAATCAGGCTCCTCGGGTTCAGAGCGATCTTCTTCTTGGCGATCTTGACGCCGAGGGCCTGGAGGAAGGCGGCGGAGCGGAACATCGCCTTCTCCGTCTGAGGGAGGCGGTCGATGATCTGCTGCCCGGCGTGGGCGCCCTCGGTGATCTCCAGGAAGACGACGAACATCGCGTTGCCGGCCTTGGAGGTCGTCTCCTCGAAGTCAGAGACCTCGGCGTGGTAGGTGCCGGGGGCGACGTGGGCGGTGGAGGTGTCCTTGTAGTTGGTGAAGTCGAAGGTCAGAGCCATGGTGATTTCTCCTGTGAAGTCGAGTTACTGGGGGTCAGTTGCCGGACTTGTCCGACTTGCTGGCGGCGGGCTTTCGCTCCGGTACTCCGCCAACTCCGAGGAAGCGCGATAGCTTCTCCAGAGTCATGGGGTGGTCGCGTCCGAGCACGGACGGGACCTTCCCGCGAAGGTTGTAGGGGATACGGGCCTTGGTCCCATACTCCGGGTCGGTGCCGAAGCGGACGATGTGCTTCAGCGAGGGCCCGTCGTCCCGGCCGGTGTTATCGAGGTCCTCCTCGACGTCGGCGTAGATGATGTAGTTGGGCGTGGCTCGGATGATCGACTGGGCGCCGCGCTGGACGTCCGGGGAGCGGCGCACGCCTCCGTTGATCTCGTCCTCGACCATCTTGACCTGAGCAGTCATGACGACGTGCATCGGCTCCTTGCGGTTGCCGTCGGCCAGGCCGTACCAGAACACCGCCGTGTCGGTCATGATGTCAAGCGCCTGGCCCCAGGTCCGCTGGTCGGCGGGGGCCGTGCCCTGCTTGATCTCGCGCACCGCGGTCTCCGAGAAACCGGTGAGGTATCGCAGCGTCATCTTCTGGAGGGCGGTAAGGCTGTCGATGATGACGGCCTTGTAGCCGTGCCCGCCCTTGTCCAGGCTCCAGAAGATGTCGTCCAGGGAGGTGACGCTCTCAGGGCGGACCACGTCGATGTTCTTGGCGTACGGGGCGTTCTTGAAGGACTGAGTCCCCTTCTCGCCAGGCAGGTCGATGAACAGGGTCTTGCCCATCGTGGCGACCGTGGAGGCGAGAGAGCTCTTGCCGGAACCCGGAGCCCCGAGGATCAGCCACCGACCATAGTCGGCCGCCTCCTCCTCAACGTCAACGATGTTGACGCCGGCGAAACTGGTCATTGAATTTCCTTCCGCTATTGGGTGGATGACTTAACTGTAGATGTATGACGGCGGGCATTGCAAGCCCGGAGGACTACCTGCCGCTGTGAGACGGGTCACGGTAGCGCAGGCCGTACTCCTCCGGCGCGTACTCCCCGCCGGGGCCGCCGACCATCTGCGCACGGCACAGATCGGAGAACTCACAGAACTGGCACGACGCCTTCCCGAAGTTGCGGGGCGCCTCGCCCCGGCGGTCCGCGCGAACCCTCGTACGGGAGATGTCCGAGCACGTGTCGGCTGCAGCCTGGAGGTGGGAGCGGACGAGATGCGGGCTGACCGGGGTGAGGTGACGTGCGAACCACTGAGAGACGACCTGCGGGGAGGTCAGCCGCTCGATCTCAGCCTCCTCGGCCGTGTAGGTCCCCGCCGCGCTGCCGTCCTTTCTCATCCCCTCGAAGTGGACGCCGTCGGCGCACCACCCCAGGTAAGTGCGCAGATCGTAGTCCTTGACCGATGCGCTGAGCTTCCCGGCCCTCGTGACCTTGGGCGTCTTCGGTGCCTTGGACCTGACCCGGTCGAAGGCGACGGCGCGCGGCGCCGGGAGGCCCCACTCGGCGCAGTCCGGCGACAGGCCCCACGCGTAGAGCTGGACCTGGCTGTCCATCATCTCGTCCAGGCTCGTGACCTGGCCGAGGGTGCCGGATGTCTTGCAGTCCCGCACCACGACGATGCCTCGCTTGCGGTCCAGGTAAACCTCATCGGCGTAGCCCCACAGAGTGACTCCGGTGCCCGGGATCTCGCGCTCCCAGCGCTGCTCGACGGCGAGAACGGCCTCGTTCTCCGAATCCTCGGCCCAGCGCTCCCGCCACTCGGTGTAGACGTGGGTTAGGCGGTCGGGGAGGGGCTGTCCGAGCCACTCCAGCCAAGTCTCCCGGGCCGTCTCACCGAGCCGGTCCCAGTAGTCCTGGGAGGCCGTGATGATCTCATCGGGTGAGGCGGTGCCGGGGAACGTGGGACCGGTGTCCGTGGTCTGAATCTCCCCCAGGTTGGCCTTGAGGGTCCCCTCGGCGCGGCCCTTGGCCAGCCGGTCCGCCGCACGGACGGCGTGGAACCACGACCCGAAGTCCAGGGCCGGGGTGACCTCGGATCGGGCGCGGCGCAGGCCATCGATGTAGCGGTACCTCCACGCCTGAGGGCAGCGGCGGTGCAGGGTGAGCGAGGAGTAGGTGGCCTTCTCGGCCGTGATGACGTCCTCCTCGGGGCACTGGGTGGGGCTCATGGGTAGCTACTTCCTATCGGCGTAGATGTGATTCATAAGTGTCTTCTCTAGGTCCGTGCGGTCCTGATAGGCCTGGAACACTAGATCGTCCACGGTGCCGGGTGCAAGCGCGTACCAGAACGTGGTCGCGCTCTTCTGACCGAGCCGGTTGAGGCGGTCGCGGGCCTGGACGATGTCGTCACGCTGCCAGGGCAGCGAGGCGAAGATCGCGTTCCTGGCAGTAACCAGTTCGTTCACGGCAACCGACAACGTCTTGATCTGGGCGACGATGACGAGACGGGCCGGGTCGTCCGACCCGAAGCGCTGCCGCATCTTCAGACGATCCTCAGGCTTTGTGGATCCGTCGATCCGCAGGACCGTGGTCCGCTTGTCGGCGATCTCCTCCTCCAGCGCAGCGAGCTCTCGGGTGAACGTCCCGAAGACGACGATGCGCTTCTCGTCCTCCAGAGTGTCGTGGATCAGGGAGGCTATGGTCTTCGCCTTGGACCGCCCGATCTCGCGCACCTCGCCGGCGTCGTCCGGTAGGTGGCCGGCCGTGATCTGACGGAGGCGGGTCATACGGACCAGGCGGCTGGCCGCCGTCGCGGCGTCCCCGCCGTCGGCGGCCTCGCGTATGTCGTCCTCCTCACGGAACTCGACCTGGAGCTTCGTGCGCATGTCCTCGTAAGCCTTAAGCTCCTTAGGGCTCAGCGCGACGGGGAGGACCGTATCGACGGCGTCGGGCAGGTCCAGGCACTCCTCCTTGATGGCAACCGATGAGCGCTCGCTCATGATCTCCTCCAGGCGGTCCAGGTTCTTGAAGCCGACGACCTCGTGCCCCATGTACCCGCCCATCTCGGCGTAGTCCTCCTTGAAGGCCTTGAACGTCGCAGGCTTGCGTTCTCCGTTGGGCTGTACCCGTCCGAAGGCCCTAGGATCCAGGAACCGCCACTGCCCGTAGACGTCGAGCGGGGAGTGGGGGATGACGGTCCCCGTCAGCCCGATCCGGCGCTCAACCCGTGAGCCGATCCGTCCCGCCAGGCGAGACGCGTTGGACGAGACCGACTTGATCTTGTGCATCTCATCGATCACTACGAGGTCCGGGTCGAAATCGGTAACGGCGCTCAGCACGACGTCGGCCATCGTCCTGGACCCGACCTGCCGGCGCTGCGAGAGCGTGTCCAGGTTGATCGCCTCAATCACTAGGCGGGGCTTAGAGTCCCCAAGAACGTCCGGGCCAGCCTTGGCCGCCATCTTCCGGTCCAGATCGATGCCATCTCGCCGGGCGGCCAGCGCCCAGGACCGGTTGGCGTGGAGTGCGCGGACGTCGTCTCCGGCACCGCGGCCCTTGCCGTCGGTAACGCGCGTTACCGACTTCCCGCCGCGAGAGCGGAGGGCCTCGACGCGCTGCATGACCGATCCGCCCAGAGCCTCGGCCCACACGTTGACCTGCGGGCTGACCCACTTAGGGGCCTGGAGCGCCCACTGGTCGACGGCGGCGAGCGGGCCGATCACGAGGACGCGGGCCTCCCGGCGCGGCGACGCCAGCGCGAGGAGGGAGCAGTAGTCCAGCGTGACCGCAGTCTTACCGGTCCCCGGCTCCATGAGGAGTGCCCCGACTCCGTTGCAGGCGATGAGCTTGGCCAGGCCTCGCTTCTGGTGAGCGAAGCGGGGAGGTCCGCCGAACTCGAACTTAGTCATCCGAGGCCTCCCCCCAGCATCCGGCTCAGCAGGTCGGCCACGTCGATCGGCTCCCAGTCGAGGATCAGGTCAAACTTGGGATCCAGGAGCCAGTCGGACGCGACTCCGGGCTGCATATCCTGATCAACGGGATAGTAGTAGGGATCCCCCTCCGAGTCGTAGTGGCGGGCGAAGATGCCGAAGACCTTCTCGTTCTCATCCGCCTGCGTAGATCTCCGGCGAGCGTCTTTGACGTGGATCAGATCGCAGCAGGGCCAGAACTCCTTCAGGAGGGAGCCGTCCTGAAACTGGAGCGGGGCACCTTCCAGGATGGACGGATACACCTCGCACTCGTCGACGGGGATCTTGACCTCCTCGGCGCTTCCCTCGGGGCTCCCGGCCTTCTCGGCGTACAGAATCTCGCTCTCCACCGTGGTCCCGTTCCCGAGGACCTTCCACCAGCAGTCGCCGTGGTAGATGATCGCGTCGGCGACGATGTTGCTGCCGCGCTTGAGCGAGATGTACTTACCCAGGGCCTGCACCCGCGAGTAGTCGGCGCTGTCGTTGTCGGTATCGTAGGGGTAAGTGCTCATCGGTTCTCTCCTAGGTGCAGTGCCGCGGCCCTCTCGGCCTCGGCGAGGATATGTGCTTGACGCCGGTCCTCGGGGATGCGTAGCAGGTCTTGGCGACGTTCGTGGATGTCTGTCAGATAGCGGACGTACTCCCCAACGAGCTCGGCCTTGCTCCGAGAACGGCCGACGCGGCGGCTGGGGACGTATGAGATCGGCTTCTTGCCCTTGACGGCCTGGATGTCTGAGTCCCGTACGTCACCGCCGGGGGACGCCTTCACGCGGCGCATGATCTCCTCGGCGCTCACGATGTCGTTCCGGCTCACCGCGCCCTCCTCTTATAGGTCTTTATAATAAATGCGACAGCTTTCAGTAGTGTTCTCACAGGTACTCCTCCTCCGGGACCGAGACGAAGGCGCCCTCGCGGATCGAGAAGGCCAGGACACGGCGGTCCCGGATACCTGCATCGACGGCCCTTACCCCGAAGTAAACGACCTGCGGCAGCTCAAGGAGCATCCAAAGGCCCCATACGAGCCCGAGGTGGGCCTCGGTCGGGAGCACGGGACGCAGGATCGCGGCGGCGAGAGAGGCGCCTAGAGCCCAGTACGCATGCTTCAGGGCTCTGTTCGCGTAGACGGCGTTGGGGGAGGTTAGAGAGTAGGTTCCGGGCTTGGGGCTCATGGTGATTCCTTACGGGGATGGTAATTTCAGCTTAGGTCATTCTGTGACGGGGCGGGCGTGCTGCTCGGCGATGTCCTGGAACAGGTCGGGATAGATGTCAGGCGACATGCAGTAGCAAACAACCCCGTTAGGCCGGACGACCCTCCCTAGAACCCTGTCGGCGATCGCATCGACGTCGTAGTAGTCATCGATCGTCCCACCGTCGACTAGCAGGTCTTCCAGGCCGGCGGCCAGCACGTCACGAATCTCGCGATCGGCGGCCGATTTGCGGGTCAGGTACAGGTTCATCAGATTCTCCTACAGGTACAGGGGTCGGGTGCGGTCATGAGGCGGAACCGCAGTCGCAGTACTGCTCTGGCTTCTCGCAGGATGGGCAGTACCGGTCCCCGGTCCACGGGTCCTCCAAGACCCCGGTCAGGCTGTACTCGCGGTAGGCGCGGGCGAGGGCCTTCTCATCGGTCACGTACATCTCGTTGCGGTACGCCTCCCACTGCGCCCAGCGCTTGCGCTGCGCTCTCATGGATCCTTTGCGTGCCATTTCAGTTCTCCTTTCTGCCGCAACGGTAGTTCCTTCGATGGCTCAAGACTACGCAGCACGTATGCCGAGGTGCAAGCCCTGGTAAAGGTCTACCCCAGTGACTTGCGCCACTGGGGTAGATTCCTTTGAGATTGCGCCGATTGGAGGCTTAATCCCCCCTGTAATGGGCTCGGATCGCCTGCACGGTCCGACGCTCCCCGTCGACGTAGACATTTGCCGCCGTCTGCCAAAGATGCCAGCTGCGCTCGTGCAGCATGGCGATGACGTCAAGGATCTCCTCGAAGTTCTTAAGGCCGAATGACGCCACGGTGATGTCCGGGACGTCGTTCTGGCGCAGCAGGGTCTCGATCGCCTTCCAGGCGTTCAGGCCCTGCACCCGGTACCCGCGGTCGAACACGGGATGGGCAGAGCCTCCCGCCTCCCATGCCCGCTCAAACGCCTCCTCCGGCGTCAGGAGGGGTAGCCTGTCGAAGTCGCGCACCTCAGCCCTCCCTCTCCTTGTTGTCACTACTCTTATCTAGGTCCCGTTCCTCGGGACCGTCCTCACCGACGGCGACCAGCGTGTACTGCCGGCCACCACGCCCGCCCTCAGCCATGATCCAGCCACGAGCGATCAGCCGGTCCAGGGCGGCCTTGGTCCGATCCCTGGAGATGTCCCCGTCCACGATGTCGAACAGGTCGCGGGAGTTCAGGCGGATGCCGACCTCGCCGCGGAACGCCCCGATGACCGTATCCTCGTCGTCCTGACGCTGGGCCATCTTCGCCATCACCTTGGACATGTCGGTAAAGTCCAGCTCCACGCGGCGCTCGACGTCGTTCACGTCCTCGCCGTCGGCGTTCAGGGTGCCTCCGCCTCCCGACGGTGTGCGGCGCGGGGGAGTGATGACGAGTGACGAACGCCCCTCGGTCCGGCTGTCGAGCGTGACCACGCCGGCCACCTGAGCCTTGCCGCGCCCGCCGGTCTTCTGGGAGTGGGCGCGGACCTGGCCGGGGCGGTCCTTCAGGACAACCAGCTCCATCTCCCCGACGTCTCCAGGCATGGGCTGCTTGATGGGCCACACCTGGAGCAGGGTGCCCTGCACCATGGCGACCTTGTGCTGCGAGCCGATCGGCATGGAGCCCTTCTCGGCGCTCTTGGCCTGGTGGTCGATGATGATGACCGTCGAGCGCCCGTTGCGGGTGAGGCGCTTCAGCCACGACGTGATGACGTCCGTCGAGACGGCGTCATTCGCGTCCAGGCCATGCAGGCCATAGAGCGCCGTCATACCATCGGCCACGATGATGTCCGGGTCGAGCGACTGCAGGGCCATGTCGAACTGGTCCTGGGCGAACTCGCCGGACTTCGTAGGCTGGGCCTTACCCCACTTGTTTCGCTGCATGTCGGCCAGCGGCCCTTCGGGACGAATGTAGGAGAACTGAGCCCGGAGGTCGTCGTCAACCGCGCCGAGCAGGCGCAGGCGGTTCAAGGTCTGGACCGGCTCGTCCTCGAAGTCGAGGTAGAGAGCCCGTCCACCCGCCTCGATCTCCTGCAGGCAGATCGCCATGGCGATCCACGACTTGGCCGACTCCGACGAACCGAACAGCATGTTCACACGCCCTCGGTACATCAGGCAGGCGCCGTCGTTGCGGCGGCAGACCTCGGGGTCCGGGACGGTGAGCTTGCCCGTCAGGTACGGCTCCAGGTCGACTGGGCTCCAGGACGAGGGGCGAGCGTCCAGCGGATCAAGGTCCTCGGGCACCTCGCCGTCGGAGTCACCTCCCCCCTCGACGTCGGCCTCCCCGCCTACCTCGGCGCCGTGCTCCGGGAGGAGGGCGCCGAGCGAGCGGGGCTCGGCGGAATCGCCGGCCTCAACGAACTCCGGCTCAGGGGCACTGGAGTCCAGCTCGATCGTCAGGCCGTCCCACTGCCGTGCCCACGGCGGCATCCAGCCCGGCACGTCGCCGGCCACGTCCGGCACGAAGCCGGCCACGGCCTCGGCGTCTCGCACCAGGCGCTCTACGAGCTGCACGCTCTCCTCCCCGATGTATTCGGCCAGGCGGGTGAAGCCGGTGGCCTCCCCGCCCTCCCGAAGGCGGCGCTTCGTAGTGTAGATCGCCTCGCGCTCCCGCAGCTCGGCGCCGTCCTCGTCATGGGTGGCCAGCGCCAGGGTGCGGATGACGAGGCCGGCGTTCCGCTCCCAGAACGGGTGCACGGTCTGCGAGTCCCCGTAACGAAGAAGGCCGCCGGCGAGGGCGACGTAGGCGTCGTGGCGCTGGCCGGGTCCGGGCCACGAATCCAGCAGGACGGCGCACAGGCCGAGGAGGATTACCTGAGCCAGTAGCTCGGTGCCGTCGACGAGGGCCGGCCCCTCGTCGCCGCCCCACGGCTCTCCCTCCCACTCGTAGGTCTCAGCCGTGGCGGGGTGGATCGAGGGCGGCACGATGGTCTGGGCACCGTTGCCGCGGATCTCGACCGACACGCCGGAGCCGCGGCCCGACTTGTCGGGGATGCGCAGACGGCGGGTCGCCGGCAGGGTTCCGGGCTTGGCGCGGTACCAGTAGTGTGACTTGCGTGACGTCTCGCGGCCATGGACCGCTGCCGTGTAGGGCAGCAGGTACGACTTCAGCCGTGCCGCGGCGGGGTGGTCGAGATCGATGTCGATCAGGTCCCCCGAGGCCTCGCCGAGGAGGACTCCGAGGTTTGTGGAGCCCCCAGCCGTGTACTCCTCAAAGGCGGCGCGGACGGCGTCCTCCCCCTCTCCGGTGTCGGTCGTGGGGTCCGGCCAACGGAGTTTTGTCCAGCCGGCCATCGTGGGGGCCTTGGAGTGGCGGGGAATGGGCAGGGGCGTCAGACCCCTGCGGTACGCGTCAAGGGCCGCCTCTACGACGGCCGCGTTGTGCTTCTCAGTTGTGCTCATGGGTCCTGGGTTGCTGGGTGAGGTAATAGTGAGTAGATGCCCTGAAACCGGTGACCGGTAGTCAGCCGGTCACCGGTTCGAAGGGTTGTCTGGATTGGTGAAGGTGGTCCGATGAGGAGTCACCTTGATTCCCGAAGGATGTGGAGCCAGATCCAGCTCGCGATTCCCGTACGCCTCCATGAGGCGCGCTAGGACGATCCTGGGCTGAAGGCCCTGGCGCTCTGCCCGGCGGACGACGCGGTCCCAGGTAGCCTCCCTCATAGTGAACCTGACTTCCTTGCGAGGTCCGGAAGGGTTACCCGGCTTCCGGCCGAAGTCGATCGATGTGGGGGCATCCAACGGCGAGAACCGCTGGTCGAGGTCTGGGCGGTCGTCCACGTACGGGACGAGCTTGTCCTTGCTGGGGCGGGGCATGTCATCTCCTCTGTCGGGTGTATGCCCCGCATACACTACCCGAGGGGTATTGGAACCTCAAGGGTTCGAGGGCCGAAGTGGCCGGACGGTTGCCGCATCCCGCGGCTGGAAGTCCATTCATTACGAAGGCTCATGAGACGTTGACTAGACGTCCGGGCGAATCTAGATCTCAGTTTCCCGCGTACGTCGCCGGACGGACCACCACAGCCCGAACCGGTCCCGAAGGGGCGGTTCCCATCGCTCGGGGGACTTCCCGGGCCAGTCTCGCCGATTCGGAGCGCCAGTGGTGATGACGTTCGCGAAGGGCTAGTCTGACGGGGACCTTCCCGAGGAAGCGTTTCAGCGGGGCGCTCCTTGCGGAGCCGCTTCTCCCCACGTTCCGGGACCTGTCGATGACGCCTCGGATCGCGTTTCAGGTTGTCCTCCGGTCCCCGTCCCCCTCGCACTGACCTGTGCGTGCTTCTCGGCGAACCTCGGGGCCTTCAACCCGCGGTCCTACACCCTCACCGACTCCGGAGACTCGTTTGGCGGCCCACCCCTAACTACGAGCCGGGGGCTACGGGGAACACACAAGGCCTTTCCCGACGCCGGTGGTGATGATTGGCGGAATCCAGTTATCCGGGCCCTGCGAGCCTTGTAGCGGTGGTCGACTTGGCTTAGAACCCCGGGAGGCGTGTCCCGTCTGAGTCCCGTCCGTCCAGGCCATCGCGTACTCGCAAAGCCTCCCAGCTGACTGGGTATCTCTATCGCCTCGGGTTAGTTCCTCGTCCGGAAAGGAACGTCCGCCGCTGGCTTGCGGCGGCCAATCCGGGGAGTTTCGCCCCCTCGGCGGTGATGGGTTCATTAAACCCCAATCCGAAGGGGGATGCAACCTGAAATGCCCATTTACCGCGTGAACGCCGTCACATTTGCGCGGGGCGGCCGGCGCGGCCCCTCCCGGAACGAAGGTGTGTGCACGGCGTAGGCCGGGTGCGAGGGCGGCGTAGGATCCTCAGAAGCGTTCTAAGCCATTCTGAGCGCCTTTAAGGGCCGCACCCCTCCGGGAGTGCGGGGACGGGGTAAAAGTCCCTCAGAATCGCTTACACGGCCTCTGGGGGGCATGCGTGGCCCTCTCCTCGGCACGAAGGTGCGAGCAAGCCTCGCGATCGGGGGTCGGCGGCTCGGGGACGCAGCGCATCGGGCGGACCGACGTCGGAGCCCGAGGTCGCTGAGAGGCCCGAGGGGCGGGCGTGTTGACCGAGCGCAGCGCAGCGGAGCGAGCCTCAACACGGCGACCCGAGGAAAGCCTCTCCGCCTGGAGCCGAGAACCTGCGAGGACGCGTGGGCGACCGGCGCCCCAGCGCCGCAGCGCCCTTCACGCGGACACCGCAGGGGCGAAGGCTCCCCGGCGCTTGCGACGGGCACGAGTCGGACCGGGGTTCAAAGACCCGACCCCGAAGCGGAGCGAGGGGTCGGGTCGGAACCGGCAACGGGTGCGGAAACGGAATCGGCAACGGAGTGGCCCAGGTCACATATATACATATATTCCACTACCCACACACAGGAGCGTCCTTCCCCCCCTGACTCCGTCAGGGGGGAAGGACGCGAGTGTGTGTGGGCGCGCGCGGGCGCGCGGGATATCGAATTCTGAGGATCAGTGCAAGCCCAAAACGGTGGGATTGTTCACGGAATAGGGGTTTTAAAGTTAGACATTCATCACACCTAGATTTGGGAATAGTATGCAGGCATACGGCTGAATCCTAGTAATGGCGCCAAAGCTGTCAAAGTTGTAGCGCGACACGCCCGGATCGGGGGGAACGCGTAACTTGGCATACACATTTTGACATAAGCATTAGTTACCCTTCCAACCGTGCTTAAAACGCCGTGACCGCTGCCACTTTCTCACTATGCGGACAACTGTCTCAGCATGCGGACAGGCGGCCGTGGAGTGATTCAGGGCACACAAAAGGGCCCCTCCCACTCCGGGAGGGGCCCCTCGTGCGGGGGTCTCAGGCGTCCTTCTGCGCCCTCGCGTAGGGGGTCTTGTTACGGGCCGGGCGGCGTGTCCCGCCCTTCGTCATCGTGCCGGGGAAGGTCGGGTCGATGCGGCGTGCGCGACGCAGCCAGGCGTCCACGGTGTAGACGCTGCGTCCCAGCTCCCTGGCGATGTCGGTGCGAGTCTTGCCCTCCTCGATCATGGCTCGCAGGGTCTCGACTGGCGCCCCGCGGTACTGGTTGCCCCCTCGTGCGGGCTTCTCGGCCCTCTCAAGCACGTTTGCGGCGATTTCACAGAGGGTCCGGTGGGGGACACTGTCAGGGAAGCGAACGCCCGTATCTGGGCGGCACAGAAGGTTTACGACGTGGTACCGGCCGCCGGCGTCGGGAGTCTCGGTGATCTCGACCCAGTACTCGATCTCGTTCTTGGTGTCCCTTACCTGGACGGCGGGGCGGCCCTGGATCGTGGCCTTGCGGGCGGGGTAGGTGCGGAGCGCGTTGCGCATGGTGTCTCCTAAAGTGTGATGTAGATCTCTGAGTGGTTTGGGAATAGGCTAGAATCCGTTGCAATCGCTGGGTATTCCCGGATTCTGAGTTTTGAGACGTATGTCTCGGGAGATGTGGGGTGAAAGTGTGATGCATGTCTCCGAGAATATGGGAATACAGGACTTTTACCAGTGTTTCCAACGTATTCCCGGTTTTGAGGTTTTGAGACGTAAGTCTCAATCAGACGGCCGGGAGAGGGTCGTCCTCGTCGTGCAGATCGTGCACGCCCCAGCGGGTCCCGGCCGACGGTCCGGCCACGATCGGGACGTCCATCTGGCAGTCGAGCGGCCGGAGGAGGACGTTGACGTTCTCCATCCGACGCTTGCACTCGATCAGGATCTCCTGCCAGCGGTCCTCCGGGACCTCGATGCAGATCTCGTCGTGCACGGTGGCCACGACGTGGGCGCCCTCTACGCGGGGAAGTGGGTAGCCTGGCAGCGTGCCCATGATCGACGCGGCGGCCATCTGCATGAGGTCCGAGCCGAATCCCTGCACAGGGCTGTTCAGGGCGTTGCGCTCGGCGTGGGAGGACTTGAACGAGCTCTTCGAGTAGAGGTCGCTCAGCCACTGCGTGCGTCCTATGGGGGAGGTCACATAGCCGCGCTCGTAGGCCCGGCGCTTGGCGCGCTCGTGCCACTGGCGCATGCCGTCCCACATCTCGAAGAAAGCGCTGTGGACGGACTGCGCCTCGGCCAAAGTGAGAGAAACATCATAGGCGGTGGCGGCGTAGGACTGGAAGCCGCCGGGGCTCATGCCGTAGAGGAGGCCGAAGTTGCCTGCCTTCGCCCGCTTGCGCTCCAGGGAGGTCACGTCCTCGGGAGCCTTGCCTGCGATCTTCGCGGCGAGGAGCCTGTGAAGATCGTCACCTCGCTGGAACGCCTCGATCATCGGGGCCGAGCGGGAGATGAACGCCGCCACGCGAAGCTCTACCTGGCTGTAGTCGAGGTCGAGTAGGACGTGCCCGGGGCGGGGAACGAAGGCCGGTTTTAGTGACGCAGCGCACTGTTGAAGATTGGGTGACGAACAACTCAATCTGCCAGTTTTTACAAAGCCTACGCTGTAGGTGGCGTGGATCACGTTGTTAGGGTCACGCAGCTCCAGCCACGAGCGCAGGAACTCCAGTGTCTTGGTCGCGTCGCGGTGGCGGAGCAAGGCGTCTGCGGCAGGGCTGCCCTGCCGCTGCTGGGCGATGAGGACCGCCTTGTTCCACTGGGCGTTGCCTGAGTCCGTGCGGGCCGTCACCCGTAGGTCGCCGGCCTCGATGGCCTGGGCCACGAAGCCCTGGAACCACTTCGACGTCGCGGCCGTGGTCACGCCGTCCTTCGCCGGCGCCGGGGCGGGCTCGGTCCCGTACAGACCGAGGATGTCCTCACAGGCCTTGAGGCGAAGGCCGTCCATCTCCTCGATCTTGGCGTGGACCCAGTCGACGTCGAGCAGGAACCCCCGCTGCTCGACCTTTGTGAGAGTCTTCACAGTGGGCATAGCGACGTAGGTGGCGACCTTGCCGAGACGGGCCATCTGGATGTCGTCGGAGTCGAAGGGCTCCTCGTCGCCGGTGAGGAACATCTGGTCGCGGTGCTCCTCCTCGATCTTCCAGGTGTAGTAGGTGTCACGAGCCGCGTACTCGCCGAGCTGGATCAGGTCGACCTTCTCAGCGGCGCCAGGCGTGCCGAGGTCGAAGTCGTCCCACTCCTCGATCCCGAAGTCTCGGGCGGCGCGGATCTTCAGGCGGGTGCGGGCCTCGGTGTCCACCAGCTGAGACGAGACGGTCGTGTCCCACTCGATCCGATCGGAGAGGTCCACGCCAGCCTGGGCGAAGACCCAGCGGGCGTCGAACTTGATGTTCGCGTTGACGAAGGGCTTCCCGCTGCGGTTGATCTCGCGCCCGATGATCGCCATGACCTTCCGCCACGCGCCGAGCAGCGGCGAGGCCGGGTGCGAGAGGGGTACGAGGTAGGTCATCGGCTGCTCGCCGCCGAAGGTGCGCCAGTTGTAGGCGCCGGCCGCGGCGCGATCGGCGTTCGGCAGGGTGAGGGAGGCCAGGACGATGCGGGCGGGGTAGCCGCCGTTGGTGTCGCCGCCGGCCTCCGCGTACTCGTCTAGACCAGTGGTCTCCAGGTCCATGACGACCTTCTGGGAGGCGTGGATCGCTTTGACGAGGCTCTTCAGGTCCTCCTTGCCCCAGACCCACGTGATCGGGCCGCAGGGCGTGTGTGAGCCTCGGGCGGCCTCCCTGGCCCGGCTCACGACCCTCTCCAGGTCCATGATGCTCATGACTGCTCCTATCTGGGACGGCGGATGCCGTCGCCGGGTGATAGGCCCAGCATACATTTTGTGAGGTGACGGGTGAAGTGCTTACAACTTTACGGATAGTGATAAAGGCAACAGAAAACCCCCGGGTAGTCATCCCGAGGGTTTCTGGTGGCGCCCTTGCCTGCGCAGGCCGACTCTCCAAAGGTGGTGGGCGAGAGTCAGATCTCGTGCAGGAGAGAGACTAGCACGTCTTGGAGGTTGCCGACCTTGTACGAGTACTCGACACGGCTGCGGCGAGAGTAGACCTCCATAGTCCACATAGGCCAACGGCCGAGTTTCTCCTCCGACTGGGTGAGGGTCAGGACGAGGTCGTTGCCGTTCTCTGCCAGGACCGCGGGGGCGTCGTCCTTCGTCGCAGTGCTCACGTAGCGTAGGTAGGGGCGGAGGGCGTTGACCCATGACTGGGCGGACACGCGCCGCTCGGTCAGCGGGTTGAAGTTGCCTGGGAAGGCGAGGTGATTGGTAGAGAGGGATGTCATTGGATTCTCCTATCGGTTAAGGGCCTCAGTAGGCGTGCCAATGCCTCGGATGATTTTGGCGCCGCCATTTACACGGACCTCGGCCCGTGAGCCTACCAATCCTTCGGCCGGGAGGTAGACCTTAGAGTCTCCCCAGGCTTCGACGTCCACTTCGTCTGAGGCTATGTATACGGCCGCATCCATTTGGACGACCACCTCGGAGCGATCGTAGGCGTAGACGGTGGCCGAGTCGTAAGCATCCACAACGCCGCCCTCCGCGGCGTATACAACCGCAGACTCCTCGGCGATAACGGTCGTATCGCCCTCCCCGGAGACCCAAACCGGCGCTGGGCCGTAAGCCACGACGTGAAGGTTCGCCAGGGAGTCATCTACCGAGATGGGCTCGCCGGCGGTGCCTCGGAGGTAGAAGGCCGAGTTGTAGTGATTGAGCGCGTACCCCTCACGCTCGGCCTCGGCCAGCGCTCTGGAGATGTCTTCCGTTGAGTTGATTGTGTATTCGTACTGGTTCTTCACGGTGGGACCTATCTGCTGAGTTGACCGTATCTCGGCCTACGTCGACTGTACGTCAGTGATGAGGCGGCAGCAATACCCTCACAAGTTTCAGTACGTGATCTGCGCAACTTAGGTCTCAATGTGTGCAAGGATTTGTGGAAAAGGCTGGGGACAGGGATAAACTGTCCTCAGCATTCCCAGTAACCCTAGATTGGAGACCCGTGAGCCCGCTGGACGAGGCGATCATCGCCAATGACGCGCTCCCCGAGCGCGAGCGCAAGACGAACATCGACCTGGCCGAGGAGTTCAATACCTCCGAGGCGACCGTGCGCCGTCACCGGCGCGCCCTGAAGCGCAAGAGCCGTGATGAGCTCAGCCGAGACGAGTTCTTCGACCTCCCCGTCGGCGTCATTACGAAGCGCGGCAAGACGGTCCGCCTCGCCGACGGCTCGTACGAGAAGATCGAGTACCGCCCCGGCACTCTGGAGATGGAGGAGGCCAAGCGTCTCTCCTATGAGGACCTGGAGCCTGTCTTCCAGGAGCCCCTTCTCCCCCAGGTGTCGGCCAACGTCGAGGATGACACGCTTGTCGTCTGCATGGCGGATTTTCAGGTAGGCAAAGCTCTTGAAGACTCAACCCCGGTCCTGACGACCGACGGCTGGAAGCGCCACGGGGACCTCCGCCCGGGCATGCACGTCTATGGCCGGGACGGTAAGCCGAAGCGCATCCTTGCAGTGACCGGCTCGACCGAGCAGGACCTCTTCGACGTCACTTTCCCTGAGGGGCGAGTGCTGCGAGCTACTTCGGGGCATCTCTGGAGTGGCCGTCGCCGCATGCACCCTAGGGGGGACACGTCCAGGTGGGAGGACCGTGAAATGACTCTTACGACAGCTGAGATCGCGAAGATCACCCGAATGCGGGTCGGTAGGATGCGGCCCTTCAAGGTGTGGGCGCACAGCCCGATCGAGCTGCCTGAGGCCACCCTCCCCATCGACCCCTACATCCTGGGGTTCTGGCTGGGGGACGGGCGAGCCTCGGGCGGGCGTATCGCCAAGGGAGCCGTGGATCGTGACCACCTGCTCGCCCTTGGGCACGAGATCAAGTCCCGGGAGGGCCTGAGCACCGTCGTCGTAGACGGCCTAACCCGGGATCTTCGACTGGCGGGACTGAAGGACAACAAGCACATCCCTGAGGCGTATCTGCAAGCCTCATCTGAGCAGCGCCTCGCACTCCTCCAGGGCCTCATGGACTCCGACGGATATTGCAACCCGAAGACCGGGGCTATCGAGTTTAGCAACACCAACAAGAACGTCATCGACGGCGTCCTCACCCTCCTCCACTTGGAGGGAGTAACCCCCAAGGTAACTACGGCTATCGGACACTACGGCGATGTCCAGTGCAAGCAGCACTGGCGCATTCAGTTCCGAGCAGACCGGCCGATGTTCCGACTCCCTCGCAAGGCCGCCAATCAGCGGCCGTCTACAGAGAGGCAGGACCATCGCCTGTCCGTGATCGACGTCGTGCCTGCCGGGCGAGGCATGGCTCAGTGCATCACCGTCGAGGGCGGGGAGTATCTGGCTGGTCGGGAACTGACGGTCACGCACAACTGCGGTAGCGGCGGCGGCACCGCTGACACGGTCCGGCTCGTGCGCAGGGCGATCAAGGACATCGCCGACGACATCCTCTTCCGCGGCCCCTACAACCGCATCATCCTCGCCGACGTCGGTGACTCAACCGAGGGGTTCTGGAACGTCGCCAGCCAGGCTCAGACCAACGACCTGAGCCTCACTGACCAGATCCGCGTCGTTCAGCGCCTCTACGCCGAGGCCCTCCGCACCCTCGCACCGCTGTGCTCGTCCATGTACTACGTCGCCGTCCCGTCTAACCACTGCGCCGTCCGCACCGGGACCGGCAAGAACAGCCGCGCCAACGCGCCGGACGACGACTTCGGCATCATGATCTCGAAGAACATCGAGGACATAATCGAGGACCGCGCCGGCTTCGGGCACGTGAAGTTCTTCCGCCCTGAGAAGTGGGAGGAGGCCGTCACCGTGGAGGCTGCCGACGGTACCCGCATAGGCTTCACGCACGGCCACCTGGCGGGCTCCCAGAGCAAGGTGCCGGGATGGTTCAGGGACCTCGCGTTCGGCCGCAGGAGCGGCCTCTACGACGCCAGGATCCTCGTGCACGGGCACTGGCACAACTTCGGTGTCCGCCAGGTCGGGGACGCCCGCTGGATCATCTCCTGCCCGAGCGCTGACCGGGGATCCGACTGGTGGACGAACATCAGCGGCGACTCCACCAAGCCCGCAATCCTCACTTTCGAGGCCCAGGGCGGAAACGCCTACGCCTGGGAGCTCTACTCCTGACACGCTAAGACCCCCGCTTGTACTAGCCCAGTTACAAGCGGGGGTCTTGTGCTGCCGTCAGGCCGGGGTCTCGATGCAGTCCACAGAGACCCCGTGCACCACGAACCCCGCCGCCGGGGCCTGGATCCTGGGCGCCCACAATCCCGTTGCCTTCGGGTCCGTGGTCGGCTTGACACGCAGCGTGGCGGACACGTGCTCGCCCGGCTTCAGAGTGATCTCCCCGAGGCGCTGGCCGATGTCCTGCTTGATATCGCCGTTGCCGAACTCATCCCAGGTGCGCACGTTGTCGACCGGGATCTTCTCCTCCGGCTCGTCGAAGTTACCCTTCCACGTGTAGTGGATGCTGATCTGCCACGTGCCGATCGACGGGAGCATCTGCGCCAGGCTCGGCTGGAATCCGATAGCCCCAGGGACGTGCAGACCATCGTTCTCGAGCGTGACGCCCGCGAAGCGGGGCCAGGCCGACACTGGCGCGAACTGGCGGTGCTCCACCCCCATGATCGTGTTCGGCCGCACCACGAGAGTGCCGCGCGCGGTCCCGGCGGGAACGGGGAAGCCGGGGTCAAGGACCAGGACCCTACCCTTAGCCTCAGTCGCAGCCTCAGCCGCCTTCCGGGCCACGTCGCCAACATAGTCGACCAGGGTACGCGGGGCGTAGATGGAGTCCGCAACCTCACGGGTGACGTACTTGGACAGATCCGCCAGAGGCGTCGGCTTACCCTCGTCGTTGATCTTGACGCCGGACGTGCCGATGTTGATCGTCACCTGCGACGGCCCACAGTACCCGGTCTGAGGCTTCTCTTCTGCCATGCTTCTCCTTAAGCCTGAATCTCGACAGTAGTTGGGATCTCGGAGGTGCCATCCCACACGGTGACGGTAGCCCCGATCTCATCAGTGCCGTCCCACACGGCCGCCGTCGGGCCCGCAGGCGGGGGTGGCGGGGTCTTGTAGACCTTCAGCCAGTTGAACTTCACGTCCGCGCCGGGACGGACGGCCACAGACGGGAGCCACTTGGCGTCAACCTTGGCAGGTAACTCCATGTCCAGGACGATGCGGCTGTTCTGGGCCGCTGGGAGGCGTCGGTCGAAGATCGCCCCCTCACCTAGCTTCACGTTCGCGTCGCTGTACCGGTTGATGACGATCCGCACGACTGCCTCAGCGTCGGCTGAGTACTCGTACTCGATCGTCCACTTACCGTTGTCGCGAGCCAGGGCGTAGTTGCCGTACAGGGTCGAGGATGAGCCCGCCCGGATCAGCGCCCCATCGCCGTCCCTTACACCGTTGCCGCGCCACCACGCCCCGAACGGGGGAAGAACGCTGTCAGTCATCCGTGTCCTCTCAGGCCTTGATAGCGGCCAGGGCCTCAGCTGTGGGCACGGCCCATCCGACAACGGTCACGCCAGCCGCCTGAGCGGCCGACTTGGCGGTCTCCTGCTCGTCCTTTGAGGTGACGAGCACCCACACGCCGTCAGGGAAGACCGTCTTGGCGGCACCCCAGACGCTAGCCCCGGCCTTGGACGCCGAGAGGATGCCCTTCTGGGCGTCCCTGATCGTGTCCGTGAGCATCCAGTCCGCTGTGGCGTCAGTGGCGTCCACTACGCGCGTGTACGTCGGATACTCGGACTTCATGATGGTGCGCAGCTTGGACTGCCCGCGCCCATGGATCGCCTGGTAGGTCTTCCCGGGGCGGCCGCCCAGGGTGGTGAGCATCTTCCCATCCGAGGACTTGTAGTACTCGGCCTTACTGTCCTGGAGGCCGTTGCGAACGTTAGGCAGGAACTCGATGCCAGCGGCCTCGAACATGTCGGCAGACTCGACCATTCCGGCGACGTCCAGGCCCCGGGACCGGGCGCCTGCGATGGACACGCTGGAGAACTCTCTCGTTATATTGTCGTTGCCAGTGAACGCGTTAGGGATGCCCACGGCTAGGTCCGCCGTATCAGCCACGCCACGCAGCGGCGCAGTCACCTGGCTGGGCTTCAGGGCGGCCACAGCCTTGAGGTCGTTCAACGAGTAGGCGATGCGGTTCTGGTCGCCCCATCCGCCGGAGAGCCACGCCATGACTGGCAGCCCATCACCCTGGGCGGGAGGAGGCGACGGCGGGACCGCGGGAGCGGCTGGGATGACCGGGCCCTGGGCCTTTGCCCATGGCGCGAGGGACGCGACCGCGTCGCCGATGCGCTTCGCGGCGGCCGCACCGAAAGCGGCGGCGCCCATCTTCGTCGGGTGCGTGTCATCCGACAGCAGGAGCGTGTCTCGGGTGCCGTCGCCCTTGGGTGCCCCGGAGTTGCCGGTGCCGGACAGGACGTCCGACACCTGGACGACGGGGGAGTTGGCCGAGAGCGGGGTCTCGCCCGTGGCAGGCGCCCAGGCCCGGGTCACGCGGTAGGCGACGCCGTTGTAGACGACCACGTCACCGGTCGCGCACACGCGACCATCACGCCACGGCACGGCCTGCGAGTCCGCAACGCCGAGCCAGTCCACGAAGGCAATGCCCGCCTCTATCCCGCCACTAGCGACCACGCCGGCCTTCGTCGCTTCGACGTTGATGTGGGCGGAGCGGGACTGGAGGCGGGCCACCGAGGACGGCTGCGGGCCGAGCACCACGATCGGCACCTGCGGGAGCTTGGCGCGGACCTTCGTGATGAGGGCCTTCACGGCCTCCGTGATCGCCAAGCCGGTAGCGTCGCCGTTGTCGATCACCTTGTCCGCGTTCAGGGAGCCGATGGTAACGAGGAGATTCGGGGCGGCTGCGCAGACTGCGTTGACGCGGGCATCCACCTCGAAGCCGTCACGGCCGCTGGCCGAGTAGCCGAAGCCGGAGCCGTCGACCGCGCTGAACGCGGGCACGCAGCCCAGTGCGCGCGACACGACCGCCGGGAGGTTGAAGCCCTGCCCCATCGTGCTCTCCGTGGACCACGAGTCACCTAAAAATCCGACCGTGGGGACTCCCTGACCGGCGCGGAGCGGGAGCGCTGCGAGCGGGGCGTCGGCGGGCGCTGGAGACGGGGCAGGGGATCCGCCGCCCTGCTGGTTCTTGACCTGCTCCAGCTCGGTCTTCGTGGCGTAGGTGCCGGCGGCGTCGGTCTTCTTCAGGTAGTCGCCCAGCTCGGCCTTGGTCGCAGACCCGTCGATGCGCACTCCAAGGGCGGCGTCAGCCTGCCGCATCTCGGTCTTGGTGGCGAAGCCAGAGAGGTCAGGAGCCTGCCCGCCCCCGCCTCCAAGCTGAGCCTGAGCCAGCTCGGCCTTCGTGGCGTAGGTAGCGGCGGCGGTGGCCGACGGCAGGGCGGCCTCAGCGGTGGCCTTGACGGCGTCGATCCGGCCGCTCAGGGCGGCGTCGCCCTGCGTGCTCTCGGCCTTGGTGGCCAACCCGGCGGCCGCGGCCTTCGTCAGGAAGCGTTGATCCGAGCCCTCTCGGCTGTACCACGTGAGATCTGCCATATCTGTCTACCTCCAGGTGAGTGTTCCATTGCCAAGGTCTATGACCGCGGCTTTACCCATAGCCTCAAGGATACCTGGAGTTCCCGCACCCCGGACACCCCGACCGTCCGGGCGGACTAGCCCGTCGTCAATCCTTCGCCAGGTGAGGACCCCATCACCGAGATCGACGACCTCGACAGGGTTGGCGGCCTCCAGGGCGCCGAGGCTGCCGGTGGGGCGGACCTCGTGACTTCCTGGGGTCAGGATTCCGTCAGCCGGAGGCTGAGGCGTGGGCGGCTGGGGCGGGGTATAGGTTCCCGACAGCAGATCAGCTAGTGTGAAGATCTGGTCAGCGGAGAGCGCTACCCGGCGACGGAGATGGACCCCCGAATCTCCGGGAATATTTAGATCTATCTCATAGTTTCCGGGAGAGACGGTCACCGACCGGCCCGCAGGGCCTACTAGATATCCGTCAGTATCGATGCGGATCGATGTCCGACCTGCGACGACGTCTCGATCCGGGAGAGGAGCGTCAAGGCTGGCGGGGGTGAGAGTGAGGCGGCCCAGGCGCCCTAGGCCGTCAGGGCCTACGACGCGGCCGGTGATCGTTGCGGTGGGGGAGGTCATCAGGGCTCCTGACGTAACGGTTTCGTCTCAGACTTTACCTTATCAATACGATCATGTAATGACTGGACCTCCATGTATAGGTGGGACCTATCAGTACGGGCGTCATTGCGGACTCCCTCGATCTGGTTCTCCAGGCGGGCCATGCGGGCGTCGTGCTGCCGGTCCGACTCGCGCAGGTCGTCGACCGACGCGGTCAGGCGGGCCAATCCGTCCAGGACCTGCCCGAACTTGGAGTCGAGATCGTCCCGTAGGTTCGAGCCGTGGTTGTTGTGGACGCCCTCCGAGGCCGACTCTGCCGCGCTGGCTGCCCTCGCGATGTGGGCGTTCATCCGGGTCATCCTCTCCTCCAGGCGCTGCTGTTGCTTACGGATCGTGATCCTGAGCCAGGTGATGAGAGCGACCAGCAGGGCCGTCCCCGCCGCGATCACGTCCGGCGAGGTCAGTATCGCGACGATCGGCGACGGGGACGCCCCTGCTGCGATCATGGCTGCCTCAGCCGGCCAGGCCGGAGGTGTGGCGGGGGTTGTAGGCCTCCGTCTCGGCAGAGGCCACGGCTCGGTCGGTCTCCTCGGGCAGGGAGAACGACTTCAGGACCGAGGCCAGGGCGGCCGCGCCGGCGATGCCCAGGGCGCCCTTCCAGTCCAGGCCGAAGAGCGAGCTGCCGACACCGAAGGCGCCCACGAGGGACTGCGCGAAGGTGGAGATGGCGCGCTCGGCCAGGCCCTCCCAGAACGTCGCGGTTGCGTACTTCACATGTTCTCCTTCCATAGGTAAGGGCGGGGACCCTCGTGAGTCCCCGCCCTTAGTGTATCCCTATGAGTCTGTGAGCCTTCTATAGGTCACGACGATGTCACGACCTCACCACAACCTCCGAGAGTTGGCCTTGGAGTTGTTCAGCGCCCGCTGAAGAGCGCCGATCGTGGCAGTGCCCGGCTCACCGTCGACCCAGTCAGCGAAGTCCCAGCCCCGAGGCAGGTACTCCTTGTGCCAGGCCATGATGAGGAACTGTAGTGTGCGCCACGTGGCGGATCCGAGGATGCCGTCCTCTGACAGACGTGGGGCGTCGTTCAGCGCCGTCTGAGTGGCCGCCGGGACGGCCGCGTTCAGGAACGCCTGGAGGCGAGCGATGGCGGGCGAGCCGCCCTCGTTCAGGACACCGTCGATCGAGGTCCCCATGACCTGCTGGAGCCTGCCGATCGTGGCGATGCCGAAGACGCCGTTGCAGGCGAGCTCGCTCTGCCCGTCGGACTTGTTCTTCTTGCCGGTGTAGGGGCTCGCCGACGTCGAAGAGGGGGCAGCGGGGGCGGGTGCGGAGGTCACGGCTCCGCCGCCCACCATCCGATCCCAGGCGGACCGGTCGCGCAAGCGGTTCAGGTCCAGCGTGCCTGAGTAGCCTGGAAGGCTGCCGTCCTCGGTGTACTGGTGGATGAGCGGCTGCCCCCAGTAGGAGACCGAGGGCACGGCCGGGTCCGAGTAGGGGCGGCCGTAGTCGCTGTAGTCCGGGCCTCCGGCGTACCAGAGCGGGTACTGTGCGGCGACGGCAGCCCAGTCGTAGCCGTTGACGGCGCTGCCGTTCATGTAGATGCCCGGCGTGGAGCCCGTCAGGGACTTGACCGTGTCCAGGAACGTCTTCGCCCAGGAGGGGCCCTGCGCGACGGCGTTATCCTCCCAGTCGAGCCACAGGGTGGCCCTGCTGCGGAGAGCGCCGACGGCGGACACGAAGTAGCGGGCCTGAGCGGCCGCGTCGCCCGGACGGGCGAAGTGGTAGAAGCCGAGCCGCTTCGAGGCGCCCAGGGTGGCCTGGGCCTGGGAGACCATGTACGGGTTGACGTAGTCGTCGTCCTCGGTCGCCTTCACGATCACGAAGTCCGCCCAGATCCCCGCCACGTTCAGGCCGGCCTGGTGGCTGGAGATGTCAATGCCGTGCGCGTGCTGCGGCGCGGCAGCCTGAGACGCCGGCGCGGCCGGCTTGGCCGGGGCCTTCCACTTGGCGAAGGCGGGCCACTGCTGGAGGAACTTCGCCTCGCTGAAGCGGTGACAGCTGGTCCACGACCCACGCTGAGTGTGCGGGTGGCTGCTGTAGCGGACGGTGCGCGTCTCGCTGCCCGTGGTGTCGCCGGCGTAGCCGTCGATCGATCCGTCCTCAGCGATCCACGCCTCCGACACGAGAGGGTCGCCGCCACTCTCGACGGCAACCACGACGTGGCCTACGCCGCCCTCATTTGCGGCTGAGAGGATGATGTCGCCGATCTGGAAGCCGTCGTCTGGAGTCAGGTTCTCGTCGGCCCAATGGACCTCGTTGAAGCCATGAGACTCCATGCCCTGGCGCATGTTGCCGGTCCAGTAGTCGTTAATCTCCAGGAGGGCGGCGTGACCCCACGGCACTCCGTAGGTGTGGTGGATGCCGTAGGAGATGGCTCCGCACGCCAGGCTTGAACAGTCCGCGTTCTGCGGGGAGGAGACTCGCCCATGGGCGTCGGCCGCGGCGTACCAGCTGCGGCGCTCGGGCTGGCTGTAGCCGACGTTCTCGCTGTCACAGATGCGGCGGGCGATCTCGGCGGTAACTGATCCTACGGTCACTTGCTCTCCTTGTTCTCAGTCTTCTCGGCCATGAGGGCCGCTACCTGCTGCTCAGCCACCACGGCCCTGCGGGTCAGGGCGGCGATCTCCATCGTCAGCGCGTCGATCACGGCGAGCGCGTCAACCTGGCTGGTCTGTGCTTCCATTGTCATTGCTCCAATCTTCTGGGCGAGGTGCAGGTCCATAGTAAGTGCCCGGCAGGGACATGTCGTCGGGGATGCCTCCGCTGTTCCCGCCCCCGCCGGGCGGGCCGAGCTCCCAGTTGGTCTTACGGGCGTTGTCCTTCATGATCGGCTCGCCGTCAGCATCGTCCTCCCCGGTGTTGACCATGCGGGCACCCTTGACGAGGACGTCCACGCGCGCCCCGGGCTCGCCCTTGACGACCACGACCCACAGGTCAGAGTCGCTGCGGTCGATCTCGGCAGTGGCAGTGCCAGAGGCGAACACAACCCACGGCGCAACCGGGGAGGCGATCCGCGGCACGTAGTCCGGCAGCGCCCACCGGGCGTGCCCAGCCTCGTCGAGAGTGAGGTTCTCCCAGTACTCCACCCCGTCGTAGGGGGACTCGGTACAGGCGTGGGACAGCCACAGGCCGCCGCGCTCCTTGGAGAGCCCCGGCACCTGCATCGTGAACTTTTTCTCCGGGTTCATGTGGATGCCGTCGTTGTCGAGCCAGATCTGCGGGATACGGCGCCATGCCATGACGGTGGCGTGGTCATTGACCCAGACTCCCGAGTTCCGGTTGCCGAGCGTGGCGAGGTTAGCCCACGTGCGCCCTACGCCCAGGTAGGAGTAGTTGTCGTTCGTCTTCCGGTACTCGAGACCGCCATCGTTGACTACGAGGGAGCTGGAGCCTGTGCGGACGTTGAAGCCGAACTTGTTCAGGGCCATAGTGCCCCATGTACCGTTCGTGCCGATAAAGATGCTCAGCTGCTGAGCCCCCAGCATGAGGGACGGACGTTCCCTGTCCCCCGACTTAGCGGCTGACTGCAGCGTGATCGTAGGGGTCCCGGTCTGCGAGTCCTTCTGTAGGAACAGCCCCCCGTCGTCCCAGTCGTCCTCTAGAGAGTTGAACACCAACCCACAGCCGATCTTGGCCCCGGCGCGGGAGGTGTCCGTGCCGGTCTGGGCCCACACGAGATCGTTGAAGTAGCACTCCGACCACGAGTCGCGCCGCCCGATGCGGCCATTGATGATGATGTCGCCGGTGTGGGCGTTGATGTCGAGTGACTTCCAGCCTTTAGGGGAGTACACCTGGAGGCCGTCGCTGGACAGCTTGAGCCCCCGATTCGAGGTTCTGGACGTCTGGATCGTCGCCCCGGTGATGACCATGCCATCGATAGCGCCCGCCTGGATATTGTTGGCGCTGATCGAGTTGGCAGCAATCATGCCTGCGTGGATCTGCTCGTACTCGCCCTGCTTGGCGGTCACGATCTCAGACCACACGTGGTGGGCGGTGGCGTTCACGAAGGACGCGTTACCAGTGACCGTGAGTTGGTCCGTGGTGATCTCCAGGAAGCGGCCGACGTCGGAGGCGATCTTGCGGGCTGTGACCTCAGCGATGTTGGCCGCCCCGGCCGTCAGCTTCCCGACGTCGAGGTTGCTGATCTGCTCGCTGGTGACCTTCATCCGTTCCCAGTGCGCGCCGTCCCAGCGCCACTCCGCCGCGATGTCTAGGGTCTGAGCGTCCTGGACGCGGCAGGTGTCACCGACGGTGGTGCCTGAGAACGGTGGCACGGTCTCGGAGTCGCCGCGGATGTAGAAGACCTCCCCGAAGGACGTCTTGACGCGGCGCACCGCGGACTCCATCGTGGCAGCAGTGAGCTTGGAGACCGTCTTGGAGTAGTCGTCGCCGGCCTCCTCCCACTTCCACCCCTTGGGGGAGTAGACGACGGTTGAGCCCGGGGCGTCCCGTGAGTTGGACGGGGCTGAGTGGCCGGGAGCGGCGAACGCCGGAACGGTTACGTACTGGGCGCCGCGAGCCCCCTCTCCGGCGAGAAACGGTTTCTTGGGGCCCGGCATTACAGCGCCCTGATGATGTAGATCGAGCCGAGGTACGGCTGGCGCACGTCAATCGGCGCGCCCGAGCCGGTGGAGGCCGCGATCGGGCTGCGGCCGGCGCCGTTGTTGCCGGTCGACGTCAGGTAGGTGTAGCCGGAGGCGCCGATGCCGATGTCCTGGTTCGCGGTGCGGGCCTGGAAGCGGCGGTTCTGGTCCTCCACCTCACCGATCTGGTGGGTGTGCGCGGGCAGCTGGTCCACCGTCAGGTTGATGGTCGTGGCGCCGCCCTTGTCGTTCAGGTCGTACTTCGAGCCGTCGCCGGCACCGACCGGGGTACGCTCCCGGAAGTCCGGCACCCGGAAGTTGCTCACCGTGGTCGAGCCGAACTTGGTACCGATCACGCGGAACAGCGCTGGGTAGGTGTTGCGGTCAATCAGGCGCCCGTCGCAGCGTAGCCACCCCTCGGGGTCCGCGTTGGCGCCATACATGGCGATGGTCCCGATCGGGATCGCCTTGTTCATCATCGTCTTGATGCCGTCAGCGATCGTCTGAACCTGTTTCAGAATCTCGGCGGGCTGGCCGTTGACCTTCGTCTCCAGGTTCGTGACGCCCTGCGTGGCGGCGCTGATGCCGTCCTCGATGTGGATGAGGTCGGCGGCGGTGATCCGGGTCTCGTTCGCGCCGAACCCGTCCCGCCACTGCTTAGCGGCTGCGTATGGCTGCATTAGTCGTCTCCTTTGGCTCTGAGGACGAAGATCCGTCCGTCGGGTGCGATCCACATGCTGGACCCTATTGTCCCACTATCCGGCGGGACGGGGCCGGACGTCACGAGGTTGGTGGCCACCTGGGTCATGGCCTCGGTGAGGTGCTTCATCTCCTTGAGCGTCCCCTCACGAGCCGCCTGCTGCATGGCGTCGGAGTTCTTGAGCTTCTCCTCGACCTGCTTGACGATCGCGTCGGTGTCCACGTTCTGCTTGAGCGTGACCCGGGCGCCGGGGCCCCACTCCGAGCGGTTGCCGGCCCGGTCGTAGGACCGCAGGCGCACCTCCCACTCCCGGATCTCCAGGCCCGCCAGGTTGGTGCGCTGGAGAGGCACCGGCATGTCCGCGAACTTCTGAGGCGTCAGCCCCGGCTCGCGCACCGACACCTCGATGCCGGCGAAGTCGCTCGGCATGCCCGCCCCGCCGGTGCCCTTACCGTCCCAGTAGATACCGAGCACCCCCAGGGTCTGGGTGAGGACGGGGGCTGTCGGCACTGGCGGCGGCTCGGTGTCGATCGCCATCGTGGCCTCGACCTCCTGCGACCACGATCCAGTCGTGTCCGCGGTCACAGCGCGTACCTTGAACGCGTACTTCAGGCCGGCCGTCAGGTTGGCGATCTGGGCCTGCGTCTCCTTGGACGTACTCATCGGGCCGGACAGGAACGGCAGCTGGCGCGCTGAGATCTCGTAGCCAGTGACGGCCACGGCCACGCCGAGCGCGTCTGTCTCGACGGGGGACCACTTCAGCGTCGCAACGGCCCGGGGCCAGCCCTGATCGTTGATCACCACGTCCGAGGTGACTACGAGGCCCTGAGGCGGCACCGGAGCGTACTTGCTCTTAGGCTTCTCCGGCCGAGGGTTCTTCCCGTCTGAGTTGACCGCGCCCAGGACGCCTTTCTGTCGCTTGGCTAGGCGGGCCAGGACGTCGTCCAGGACTGTGCCGAACGTGGTGTGGCCCTGGCAGCGGCCGTTCTCCGTCACCGAGATGGAGATCTGCGAGACCCGCATGCGCTCCAGGCCCTTGGCCCGCTCCACGCGGATCCAGTCGCCCAGGGCGTAGTCCTCGAAGGGCAGCCACTGGAGGTCGTCGGCCTCCCACTCGCGCTTGACCTCGGCCGCAGGCGTGGCGCCGGTCTTCATCGTCAGAGCGGCAACCTTGCGGGCGGTCGACTCCAGGGTCACGCCGCCGGCGCTGACCACCTTCTCCGTGCGGGGCATACCCGCCGGTGCCTCGGGGTTGGGGAAGGTCCACGTTTTGCCCTCGTCGCCCTTCACCAGGACGTGGGTGCACAACTGGGACCAGTCCAGCTTCTCCGGGGCCGACTTCGTCCCCGCCGCCAGGCGCCACACCACGTCCAGGTTCTCGCGCTTGAGGGCGGCGTCGGGGTTGTAAACCTGCAGCGTGCGGCCGCGCCAGCGGTAGTCGATCATGCCCATGTTCATGAGCGAGTCCAGGATGGACTTGATCGACACCGACGGGTCGAAGGCAATGGTCGTGATCAGCGCCCAGCGCTGCCCGGCCGAGTCCGACGTGGCGGACACGTCCAGGTCCAGGCCCTTGCCCCAGCCGCGCTTGACGGCCGCGTCCCACACGGTGCGCAGGATCTCGCCGGCGTTGCGGTCGCGGAAGCGGTACTTCCCGTCCTTGTCCATAGCCGCGAAGGGGACGTCCCACACGAGGGCGCCCTCGAGCCTGTGCCCGATGTGAATCAGGTCCGCGTGGCGGCGCTCGGTGCCGTCGTCCACGAGGTTCCACTCCGAGGACAGGTTGATGAACCGGGCGTTGTACGGCTCGGCCCAGGTCTGCCCGTCGTAGCAGAGCTCGACGGCCAGCTCCACGTCCGAGTCCAGCAGGGACCCGCGCACGCCTAGGTCCCCGTTCGGGTAGGACAGGGTGAGCGAGGGCGTGGCCTGGCGAGGGCACGTGAACGTCCCGGCGAGCGCGTCGGGCAGGACGCCAAGGCGCTTACCGGTGGCCTGGTCGTAGGCGACGTAGCGCATGGCCAGGCCGCGCGCGAAAGCTGGGTTGCGCGGCATCAGTAGGCCATCCTTCCGCGGAAGCGGCCGGTCGTGCCGGTCAGCGTCATGGAGATACGTCCGTCAGCGTTGGGCGTGGCCCTGAAGCCTCCCGGACTCATCGAGATCTCGCCGTCCGCGCTGCGGGCTCCTGGCTGAATATCCCACTCGATGGATGGGTTCTTCCAGGCCCGATAGCCTGCAGTGTCCACGACCAGCCGCTCCCCGCCGTTCAGGGAACCGGTGAAGGTGAACGTGGACCCGGACACGTTGTCCTTGACCGTGCAGGTCGGGGCAGTCGGCTCCAGCATCAGCCAGCCGTCTGGGATCGGCATCGAGCAACCGTCGAACTTCGACATGTCCGTCAGAAGCGCGACGAGGTTCGACGTCCCCCGCCACAGCCCGGAGACGATCTCATAGGTGATCGCGAACGTGATCGTCTCGGCGTGCGGGTCGAAGGCGGGCTCCACCGAGGACGTCGGCCTGACCTCCGCCTCCCTTACCGGAGCGCCCTTGGGTGTGTACCGGAGAGTCTGGAGGCGGCCGAAGGCGTACAGGCGGCGCAGGAGGTCCTGGTAGTTCTTCTCCAGCTGGGCCAGCCCGCCCTTGCAGCGGGAGCCGTCGCGGTTGTCGGCCCAGGAGAACACGGTGAACTTCAGGGCGACAGTGGCCGACTTCAGCACGGCCGGGGCGATAGGCAGCACGCCGAACCGCCCGGGAATGTCCACCGAGGCGTTCCAAGGCTCGCCGCGGGTCGACAGCGCCGTCCCCTCGGCGAGTACCCAGCGCCCTAGAGGGTCATCCAGGTCGGTTCCGTCTAGGGAGTAGATGGCCATGGGTGGGTGACCTTTCTTACACGATGGCGGCTAGCCGCAGGCCCTCGGCGACCTCGTCGCGAGTCTTGCTGTCAGGCTTTGCCTGCGGATAGTGATTAGTTATGTTGATTGTAGCGCTTCCGAGGTTGCTATTATGGAACGGCTCCGAGGCGGAGATCGAGCCGGAGGATGTCACCCGCCCGGTCGAGGCACTCGCGGGGAGCGGGCGCACGTTCGCGCTCAGACCCACCGTGGCAGGCTTAGCAATGTCCTCGGTCAGGCCGGCCAGCGACTTGCGGACGGTGCCGTACTGGCTCTCCAGGCCCTTGACGAAGCCCTTCATGATCAGCTCACCCGTCGGAGTGAGCAGGACCTTGTCGACGGGCTCTGGGCCCTTCCAGGACGTCAGCTTGCTGGTAAGCCCGCCCAGGGTGGACTTAACGGACCCGAACATGGACTTCAGGCCGTTGATGAACCCCTGGATGATGTTCTTACCGGCGCTGATCAGCCAGGACCCGGCGCTGGAGAAGATGCTCTTGATGTTGTTGGGCAGGTTCTTGACGAAGTTCACCACGCCGTTGACGCCGGTCGAGACAACGGACTTGATTCCGTTCCACGCGGCCGAGGCGCCGGACTTGATGAGGTTCCACCCGCCGGAGATGACGCTCCCGAGGAGGTTCCACGCCGCCCGAGCTATTCCTACGATCAGCTGGCCGAAGTTGGAGAACGCCGACTTGATGTAGTTCCACACCCCCGTGCCGATTTGCTTGATCCCGTTCCACGCCTGGGACCAGTTGCCCGTGATGATGCCCATGACGACGTTGACGATGCCCTGGATGACTCTCATCATGTTGACGAAAGCGTCCCGGATGATGTTGATGATCGGGATGACGATCGGCATGAGGGCCTTCACCGTCGTCCCCACCAGCTGGAAGGCCGGGATCAGGGCAGCCGACAGCGCGCTTACGATCGGGCCGATGGCCGGGACGATCGCCGCCAGCAGGTCATTGATGAGCGGGCCCAGGACTGCGAACAGGGCCGACAGGACCGGCCCAAGGGCCTGGATGACAGGCATGAGCGCCGCGGCCAGCTGCTCGATGATAGGGGCCAGCAGGGCGGCCAGCTGGGTCATGACGGGGGCCAGCTGCTCGACCAGCTCAGCGATGAGCGGGGCGACGGCCGCGAGAAGCTGCCCGCCGACGGTGGCCAGGGCGCCGAAGGCCTCGCCCAGGGCGGGCATGGCCGGGGCGAGGGCCTGCACGGCGATGAGGACGTTCTGGAAGAACGACTCCAGCCCGCCCTGGAAGGCGGGGTTCTGGAGGGCTAGGGAGATGCCGTTGAGCCCCGTCTCGATGATCTGGCCAACGAGAGGCAGGATCGTGGAGAGCGTGGGCGCCAGGGACACGAATGCCTGACCCAGCGAGCCGACGCCCTGGAAGGCGTAGGACGCCGCCGTACCCATCGCGCTGAAGATGCTGGACAGGGTCCCCTGCCACAGAGGGCCGTTGACCGCCTTGTTGGCCTTGTCCAGGGCTGCGGCGATCGAGTCGATCGGAGCCGAGCCGGAGGCCATGGCGGAGAAGACCCCGCCCAGGATCCCGCCCAAGTCGAAGACGATGTCCTTCAGGGTCCCGAAGGTCTTGGCGGCGGACTGGATAGCCTTGTCCATCTCGCCCGACTCGGTCTTAGCCTGGACCCAGTTCTGGAACGAGTAAGCCACGCCATTCGCCCACTCGGCGATGGACGGGAGGTACTTAGCGCCGGTCTCGCCCAGCGTGAGCAGGGCGTCGGTGAATGCGGCCGCGCCGTCGCCGCCGATGTTCATCGCCTCGGCCAGGTAGCCCAGCGATGCCTGGAAGCCGGGGATGTGGTCGGTCGCTACGTCGGCAACGGCGGCCGTCATCATGCCCATCTCAGCGGAGACGTCGGCAATGACGGGGCTGAGGGCCTCCAGGGCGTTGACTGCGAGGTTCCGTACAGCGTCCTCGGCCTCGCCCCAGAAGTTCAGGGAGATGGACTCCTGCAGTGCGGTGAACTGCGGCCCCAGGTCCTCCAGGACTGTGGAGGCGTCCTTCATGGCGACCACGAAGATGCCGATGCCCGCCCCGGCCGCGGCTAGGATGCCCGGCAGGGCCAGCAGGGCCGGGAGCGTGTGGGCGATGCTCACGCCGAATTGGGAGATCGTGCCCAGCCCGGCCCCGGCGACGGAGGCCAGCCCGAGGATCGCGGTACCCGCCCCCGCCATCTTCACGGAGAAGGTGTCCAGGTTGGTGAAGATGTCGTTCAGGGAGTTCTTCAGGTTGCCGAAGATGTTACCGCCGGCCAGGGCCTTTAGTTCAGTGGCGACCTTTGCCAGTGACGCCTTGGCCAGGCGCACGTGGATGTCGATGTAGCGCGGTTTCTTGGTCAGTCGGGCCAGGTCGAAGCGGGCCTTGCCGTCGTCAAGGTCGGCGTTGACGGTGGCCTTACCGTCGAGCTTGTTGAGCTCGTGCTTCAGCTTCCGCTTGGACGCCTCGGACAGGTGGGCGTGGGCCTCGATGTCGCCGCCGAGCTTCTTCAGCTCCGCCTGAAGCTTCTTCCGGGAGGCGTCGGAGAGCTCAGCATCCGCCTTCAGCTTCGCGTCGAGCTTGGAGATCTGTTCCTTGAGCTTGCGCTGGGCCGCCTTCTCCAAGGAGACGTCCACGCGGATGTCCGACTTGATGTTGGCGATGCGCTCCTTGATCTCGGCGACGTCCTTCCCGTCGATCTCGATCTTGGCGTCGATGGCCGCCTCAGTCTTGCGGATGGAGTCAAGGGCCTTCTGACGGGACTTCTCGTCCAGGTCAACGCGGGCCTTGATCGCGGCCTTCATCTCGTCTAGCTCTCGACCCAGCTTGGCCACGGCGTTGTCGTCCAGGACCGGCCTGACCGGCGTGCGCCAGTCGGCCTGCCGGAGCTTCTGCTTGATCTCCTCCAGGTCGCGCTTGGAGAGACTGACGTCCGGGGACGCCTTGGTCTGCGCGATGGCCGTCTCGATGCGGCGCAGGTCCTTGGGGTCGATCTTGGCGTTTACCTGGAGCACGAGCCCGTCGAGAGCGTCCTTGACGGAATCGCGCATCTCGCGCGCCCACTTCTCAGCGGCGCGCTCGATCCGCTTGCCGATCTTCCTGAGGCTCTTCTCGATGCCCCGCTCAGCGTCGCCGTTGAAGTCGCGCGCGTCAGCGCCGACCTCTACGACGACCTCGCCGATCTTGTCTGCCACGGGCTATCCTCCCCGCTCGTACGTCGAGCGGGCGGCATCGCGGCCCAACTCCTGTCTGAGGCCATGATACCGCCCGCATAGGCGTGTCCTATAGGTGATGTCACATCCCGAGGGCTGACTTAAGGGACCCGAAGCCCGACGACTCGTTGCCCGAGTACCACGGGCTGCGGGGGTCGGTGACCTCGACGCCCTTGGGCGGGAGCCACAGGTCCCTCTTCAGCTTCTCGGTAGCGCCCTCGTCCTCGGCGTTGCGGGTGAGGATCCACCACATGACGTGGCAGAACCGATTCAGGGGCAGGGTCTCCAGGTCGATCCCGTGCCCGAGGCAGAACCCGTCGATGTAGTCCCACTCCTTGTGGGCCGAGGCCATAAGGCGCTGGACTACGTAGGAGGGTTCTCCCCAGCCTCCTCCATGACGGCGGAGATGAGATCGGTCAGGTCGGGGATGTCGAGGTCGTCGGAGGGGCTCTTCAGCCGCTTGACGACCTCAGCGCCGGTCTCCTTGCCGAAGAGGACGTGGCACCACTTCGCCAGGCCCTCGATGAGCTTCTCCGAATCCTCACCGGCATCCTTGAGCGCCTGGGACAGGAAGATAGCGACAGAGGTCTTGGGCGGACGGACCTTGTACTCGGTACCGACCAGTTCAACAGTGATGGACTTCCGGGCCTTGCCGGGGATCGTGATAGTAGCCATGAGGCGATTCTAATGGAAGTCAGAGGGCTTGATAAGACGTACCGCGTCGCGGACGAAGTGGGCGCCCTTGATTCCCTTGACCCACTTCGCGAAGACGGTCTGGCTAGACCCCTCCGGGGTGAAGACCATGCGCGACGCCTTGACCGGCCCGTGCGGCCGGGTGCCCTTCTCCTGGTAGGCGGCGTACGGTGTACGCGCCCCGATCTCGAAGGTCGGGTTGAGCGGGTGCTTGCCGGGAACCCTCTCGATAGTGACGGAGTTCACCATGCGGCCTGAGCTGATCCGCCCCTTGGCCCGGATGTTGCGCTGGATCCGGCCCTGCGTGCGCTTGGCAGCCTTCAGGGCCGCCTGTTTAGTGATCTGGGCCACCTTATCCTCACGGATAGGGCCCTTGAACCGTACCTTGACGTGAACCATCTCACACCACAACCCTTCCTGAGGTCACGGGCAGCTGAGTCGGACCGTGAAGGTCCACTCGCCGGCCACGCAGCCGCCGTCAGGACCTTGGGCGTCCCACTCCATCGAGTCCGCGTTCGTGGACGACGTGAGGAACTTGCCCAGGTCAGCCATGTCCTGATGTAGCACGGCCGCGTCGGCCGTCAGGTCGAAGGGGCGCGGGCCGCGGCCGCGGTCGTCAACGACCTCGACGCAGCGCAGTGTGCCGAGCGCGTAGGTAGCGGCCCAGTAGCGCACCGAGCACGCCTCGCCGTCGGCGGCACGGGGGCCGAAGATGGGGGAGACGGAGACGGTACGGACGTAGAGGTGCCCTGCGCAGCACTCGTCCCAGGCCACCTCGGCGCCAGGCGCGACGTAGGCCTGCGAGACCGCGTTCGACAGCGCGGCGGCGCCGCCCTTGAGCAGGGCGAGAGCGGTGGAGTGGACGACGGACGGCACCGGCGAGGCGACCCGGCCGGACAGGGCCGCGTAGTCCTCTCTCTGCGGGCGGTTACGGCGCGTAAGCCGCGGAGCCGGGCTCACCAGATCACCCCGCCCCGACGGTTGAACGGCTGACGGCGAGCGTAGTCGTCGGGGTTGTAGGCCCTAGCGGCCTGCTGGGGCTTGCGGATCGAGGCGACCCAGGAGTCGACCAGCCAGATTCCGGTCCGGCCCTCCTGCATCTCGTCGAAGTCGTCCTGCACCTGGACGGTGACGCCCTGACGAGTGACCGACTGGAGGCGAGCCGGCAGGGCGCAGTCGCGGTCCATGCAGGCGGCCTTGGCCAGCTCCAGCGCGAGCACGCCGGCGGCGACCTGGCCTCCCTCAGGGACGGGGACGCCCTGTGAGTAGCGGATCTCCCAGGTGCCCTCCTCAGTCGTCGGCCGCGAGAGGTCTTGTACCGGGGGGAATACAAGCGGAACATCGGGACCGAGCGGTGAAGTACGTCCTGTGAGCTGAAGCACGGAGTGGTTGATGAGCCGGTACGCGCCCAGGGGTAGCACCTTGCCATTGATAGTGACCTGGTGCACGCGGTGGACGTTGCCGGGCAGGCGGATGGCTGGGGTCCCCGCAGTGTGAGTGCAGTAGGGGCCGCACAGGCCGCACACGACGTCGTGCAGGACGCCCCCCAGGCGGAACGGCAGGAAGCCTCTCAGGTAGTCCTGGGACTGGTAGGTGGGCGGCGGCACGCAGTCTGCCGGCTCGGGCCGGATCACGACGATGTCGGTCCCGAAGCGGCGCCCCGTCCACTCCCAGAGCAGCTGGGTCGCCATGGCCTCGAAGGTGTGCTGTTGCTCAGGGCGCCCAGCCTCGTCCAGGTACTCCTTCAGGTCCTCGCACGCGCTGTAGGAGACCGGCCAGTCTCCGGGCCCGTAGCCTTTCTCGATGTCTTGCATGCCCTCTCCTACAACGCGTACGTGGTGCGGGATGGCTACGCCGCCAAGAATCCATAGGCGGTGCCCGCACGGATGAGTATACCTATAGGAGCCGCCTAAGGGCCGTAGAGGAGACGCTGGGCGGCGCCGGTACGGCGACAGCCCCGCAGGGCGTTTGTGCGCTCTACGGGGCTGTCAGTGCCTCTGAGACGGGGTTTCTCAGGGGACGGTGACGGGCTGGTCGCTGTCCGGCGGGGGAGCGAGAGCCGTGTCGATCATGAGGAGGTGGTCGAGCGGGTCGAGCGGGGTCGGAAGCTTCGCGTTCTCGAAGCCACCCCCACCCGGCTTGGCCTTCTTGACCACATCGTAGGGGCCGGTGCCCCAGGCGTTGCCTGACTTGGTGACGGCACCGGTCATGGAGAACGTGATGGCGTCCTCACCGGTAACCTCGATGTCGCCAATGGTTCCGGCGGTGATGAAGGGCAGCAGCAGGTAGCCGCTGGCGTCCTCGGCGCCGGCCGCGCAGGCCTGGCCGGACAGGCCGGTCCACAGCTCGAGCGCGAACTTCTTCTCGATCTTGCCGTAGGCGACCTTGAAGCCGGCGGTGTCGCCAGCGTGGTCCAGGTACTTCGTGGCGTTGGTCACGATGTCCAGGACGGAGGGGTTCACACCGCAGAACTCGAGCTCGACCGTGAAGTACTTGAAGGTGTTCGACTGCTTCTCGTTGACGCACAGGGAGCCGTCGGCCTTGCGGACCGTGATCTCCGTGCCGTCCTCGACCTCAGCGGCGAGCTTGACCGACACGAAGCCGGAAGTGGCCACCGGCTTGTGCTGCGCCTTGTCGAACTTGCCGCAGGTGTCCAGCGGGGTGACGCGGATGCGCTTCCCCAGCACTGGTGTGTATGAGTGCGTCTTAGCCATGGCTCAGCGCATCCTTTCCGTTGGTGTTGGTGTAGGTCATCAGAACTGGCGGGCCACGTACTTGCCGGAGCCGGGGTCCGTGGCCACCTTCACGAGGTAGGCGTCGTCCGGGTTGAACGCGATGACGTACTGCCTCTCGGCCACGGCCGTCAGGTCGTTCGTGCCCTTGTCGAAGCCTCCCCCGCCGTTGGTCGAGGTGAAGACGTCTCCCCGGTAGATCAGCATCGGCCCGGTGGACGCGATGATCGGAGGCTTGTCGCCGTAGCCGTCTCCCAGGACCACGGGAGTTCCGAGGGCGGTGTACGCCTCGCCCGTCTTCAGGTCCACCTTGATGTACTTGCGCCCGGCGAGTAGGGCGCCGTGTCGCCGCGCGACGTGGAACGTGGGGAGCACGCCCGTGGTGTGGGCGTAGTGCTCGGCCGCGTTCCACGCGCTCTCGACGGCCTGGGCGCCGGCGTTGTTCGCCCACTCCTGGACTCGAGTAAGGGCGGGACCCGCCCCGTTGACGCCGTTCCACAGGACGCTCTCGACCGCGGCCTCCTCGTACTGGGCGAGACGCTGCGCGGCGATGGCGACGGCCTCCTCGGGGGTGTGGTCGAGAGGAGTGGTGCGGAACGTGGCGTAGACGGTGATCGGCTCCATGGACTCGACGGTCACGCCCTTGGGCTTGTCGAGGACCTTGGGCAGGCCCTTTACGGTGCCCGGCTTCTGGTACTGGCCGATGGTGCCGACGTCGGTGCGCGCGACGTCCTCCCAGGTGACGCCGTTCTCCCATCGGATCGAGGAGTCCTCGATGGGGGCGAACCGGGAGAAGAGGCCGCCCTTCAGGCGCTGAGTGACTGGCGCCTCGATGCGCTGCTTCGGTGCGATGATGGGCATCTGTCCTCCTTGCTGGACGGTGACTGGCTAGGGACGATCACGGGGCGGGCGGGGACTGGCCGCCGCCCGCCCCGGAGTCATCACTTGGCCGGGTCAGCCGTGCCGTTGGCGAGGAGCTTGATGCCGGTGCCGGTGCCGCCGTTCGGGTTGATCGGCACCGTCACGACGCGGGCGTCGTGGCCGCGCTTGGCGACCAGGTAGCCCTCCTCGGTGAACAGGGCGGTGTAGTCGTTCTGGCCGAGCAGGACCGAGTCGTAGACGGTGTCCAGGGTGATGACGTCCTGGCCGCCCTTGACGAAGGTGCCTGCCGAGTAGAGCAGGAACTTCAGGCTGCCTCCCCAGGCCTTGAAGTCGCCGGCAGCGCCGGTCAGGGCCTGCCAGTCGTAGACGAACTGGGGGTTCACGCCGCGGGCCTTGAACCAGGCGTCGATGCGGGCGTCGTTGACGTCGGTGAGGTCGACGCCCTGTCGGCGGGACAGGTCGGTGCGGATGGCGCCGTGGACCCAGTAGGGGAAGACCGCCTCCAGGGTGGTGGAGCGGGAGAGGCGCTGCGCGTAGCGGTAGTGCTCGACCTGGAGCTCGATGGCGGTCAGGATCGGGGCGGCCGCCCCGATCTGGCCAGCGTCCAGGGAGGCGGCAGTGGACTGCTTCTCCATGGCGGCGATGATGCGCTCGCTCATCTTGTGCTCGTGAGCGACCAGCGCGCCGCGGATGGTGCGGGCTACGAGCTCGGGGTAGCCGCGCTGCTGGAGCAGGTTGGCCTGGACGTGGATACCGGCCGCGGAGAGGCGGACCTCTTCGAACTCGGTGCAGGGCACGTTGTAGACGGGCTTGGCGCCGACCTTGTTGGTCGGGTCGGTGGCGGAGGTGGGCTGGTACTTGCCGGCCTTCGCCTCCTCCTCGGTGAAGTTGAAGGAGGGAGCCGCGTAGAGGTCGGCGAACTTGGGGCCCTTGGTGAACTTGATGCCGCCGCGGGTGACGTTGATCTCAGGCAGGGAGATCAGGCCGTCGCGGGACTCGTCCTCGAGCAGGTCGTAGACGGTCTCCGAGGGGGCGCACCAGCCGCCGGCCGCCACGAGGGAGCCGCCGGGCAGGTTCTTCTCGTTGACGGCGAAGGCCATGGCAGCCTCGGCCGACTCGGGGGAGGAGACGGTGGCGCGCTCGTCGAAGCTCTTGCGGATGACGGCCAGGCCGTGGCGCTCGCTCATGGCGCGGCCAGCGCGGGCGGCGGCGGCGTAGGCGCCAGAGTTGAAGCCCTGGAGGCGGCGGTCGAGCGCGACGGCCAGGTCCTCGAAGGTTGCGTCGGAGTCGGCGGCGAAGCCGGGGACGTCGGCCACGGTCATGCGGGCCTTAGCGGTGTCCTCCACGGAGGTCTCCTCAGTGATCGCAGGTGCGGGGGTGTGAACGTGCCGACGGATGCCGGACAGCTTGATGGGGCCGCGATGGGCGGCAGCGGTGATGGCCTCGGGCTCGGCGTCCACCTGAGCCTTAGGCTCGACGTCGGCCGCGGCGGCCTTGGCCTTCTTCTCGGCCTTGGCCTCAGCCTCGTCCTCGGCCGCGTCGGCCTTCTCCTCGGCCGGAGAGTCGGCATCGTCCGAGTCATCCGCCGGGGCGTCGTCCTCGTCATCGTCGGCAGGGGCGGCCGGCTTGTCGGCACCGACCTTGGCAGCCATCTCGGCGGCCTTGGCAGCGCGCTCAGCGGCGGCCTGCTCGCGGGCGCTGATCTCAGCCGAGAGGACCTCGATGCCGTCGGTCAGGGTGCCGAGGGTGGCGAGGTCCTCATCGGTGAACTCGCCGTTCGCGTACAGGGTCTGGAAGGCGTCGACGGCCTTGGAGCGCAGGTCGCCGAGGTCGGCGGCGCTCAGGTCGGACAGGTTCTCGGGGATCTCCAGGTCGAAGGTCTCGACCGGAGCGTCCTCGCCCTGAGCGGCGAAGACGGTGATGTCGAAGTGCTTGCGCATGTTGAGGTGTCCTCCGTGTTCGTTGCTGGGCAGGGTTCCCGTCCCCAGCGGGGTACACACGAGGCCCTGCTGCCATGCCGTTGGCTTAAAGGATACACCTATGAGTGAGACAGACCTCTATAGGACGAACAGAACCCCCGCACCGCCATGAGCAAACGGTGCGGGGGTTCTGCCTGATCCACCCAGCGTCAGGAGTCCATGAGACCTCTAACAGGGATCATCATAACCGATGACGATGGATGGCGCTACGCCTAGAAGCGAGTGATCGGGGAGGAGTCCTTGGAGCCCTCGCCGGGCAGGGTGCCATCGGCGAGGGGGCGGGGCTCGGTACCTACCGGGGGAGTTGTAGTACGCCCACAGTTGCATCCCATGATTTCTGTTCCTTTCCTCAGATGGATCCGAGACGGCGTGCCATGGATGCCGCCTTGGCCAGTGTACCGGCGCGCTCGACACGAGCGCGCATCTTGTCGGCGGCCGTAGCGCGCGCCAGATCGCGGCGGCGCTCGGACTCGGCCAGCTTCTTCAGGTACGTGATGTCGCCGAGCGTGAGGCCGTCGCCAGCCATCCGACTCGAAGGGTGGGCGGCGCGGGCTGCGGAGTCGTCGTGGGCCACGACGCCGGACGCCTGGAGCGACCTCACCTCGCCGGAGGCGAGCAGGCCCTGCGGGCGAGGTACCGGGAAGCCGGGCACGTTGACGGCCAGCGCCCCCACCAGCTCTAGGGACCCGCGGATCGTGCGCCAGTCGCCGGAGATCGGGGCGGAGCGGGCCACGCGGACCTGCTCGGCAGTGATCCCGGGGCGGAGAGAGCCTGCCACCCAGATGCCGTAGGCGTCATCACCGGCCGCGACGTCGGCGAATACGGTGCCGGTGTTGTCATAGTGCTCGGCCGCAGCGTTGGCGGAGTCCCTGGGACCTGCGTGGCCGGTCCCCATTGTGAGATGCCCCACAGCGACGGAGGTGCCCTCGGCGGTCCGGAGCGCGCCGGTTCGGAAGTAGGCGTAGTTCGAGGGGCTGGTGGGGGGTTCGACGCACTTCCCGACCTGCCCGATGTGGCAGGTGCCCCAGGCCGCGATGTGGCCGTAGACCCGGCCGTCGTCCTCGACCACGAGGGCGGTCGGGCCGGTCAGCTGGGGGTCCTTGAACCACGCCTCCGGTGGAGCGGTGGGAATAGCCGCGGCGGTCAGAGAGTCGCGGCTCAGGGGGTCGGCGTCCGCTGAGCGAGCCATTTCTGCCCCAGAATCGACATCTCCGTCGCGCTCAGCGGGTTCAGAGGTGCTGGGAGCCTGCCCAGCGGCGTAGACGCGGGCCGTGGCGAAAGCCGGGACGGCCACGAGGGTGGCGGCGCGAAGGCGGGCCGCCTCGATGACCATCAGCTCGTCCGAGGACGACATGGCAGCGACCTTGACCCGGCCCTCGGGATCGGCCTCTCCGTCCTCACCGTTGCCGGAGTCCGCAACGCCGGCCTCCGGCATGTCCGCCTTCGCCATGATCCTGAACGTCACGTCGTCCGTGTCGATGGAGACGCCGTTGGACATCTGCTCGCTGACCTGGCGGAACGCCTCGGTGCCAACGGCACTGCCTAGGTCGAAGGTCCCAGTGGCGTAGATGTCCCCGCCGTCGCGGCGTTCGACGGTCTCGATCCGGCCGCAGACCTCAGCGCCGTCGTGGCCTCCGACGTCCTTGAACGCGACGCGCAGTGGGATGGGGAGGTCGTCCCAGCGGAGGGCACCGGCCTCGATGAGGCGGCCGTCGCCGGTCATCTCACCCTCTCGGGCGATGACGCCCTCCCAGCGCCCGTCAGGGGCCGGGGCCCGGGAGTCCGGCGTAGGGGCGGGGTCGGGCTCGGGAACGGTGTCGCCGACGGGCTCCGAGTCCTCGGCCCGAAGGTCTGAGAACTTCCCCAGGTGTCGGGCCGTCTCCTCGATGCGTAGCTTCATGGCTGTCCTTTCGATGTCTACGGCGGAGTACTTGACGTTGATGGCCCGGTCGACCGGGGGCCGCGCGTCGGTCGGGATGAGGATGCAGCGGCAGTTCGCCGTCTCCTTCGGCGGCCCGGAGGGGTCGCCGGGGTAGAGCAGGAGGGAGTCCCCGACGTGGAACGGGGTGCCGAGGTCCTGCACCTGCCCGTCTGCCTCGACGTGGGTGGGGCGCACCCGGTTGTCGTGAACCGTGACCCAGCGCAGACGGCCCCGCTTGCGGGCCAGATCCGAGGTCGCCATGCGGTGGGCGGCGTTCGCCGTCGCCGCGGTGCGGGCCAGGGCGCGAAGGCGGGCCGCGTAGGCGGTCGTGGCCTCCCCCTTGCGGCGGGAGATGCCGAGCAGCCGGCCGAGCTCGATCTTCGTCTTGCGCTCGCCCCAGCCCTCGGAGGCGGCGCGCTTCAGCAGGTTCCGGACGTCCTCGTAGACCATGACCGGCAGCCCGGAGTCCTCCAGGATGCGCTGGACGGTCCTGTACTGAGGCAGGCGGCGTCGGCCGCGGTCGTCACGGATGAGATCGCGGATCGCCGCCTGCCACGCGGATCGGACCGACGTCCAGGCGAATGGGTTCGGGACCCGGTCACCGGCCGCCGTCAGGACCGGGGAGTCGAGGGCGTCCTCGGCCAGAGCGCGGACGCGTCGCAGGAAGTCGTTCAGGACCGGCTCGGCCAGATCGAGGTACTGGTCCTCGAGCGCGTCGCGCCAGTCCGCCACCGCTTTGGGGGACTCCCAGTCCGAGGGGCCCTCGGCCAGGAGATCGACGTCGGGGGAGGTCGAGGGGGAGGCCATCACCGCACCTCTTCAAGAGACGCCCGGTTCAGGGCCGGGGTGCGGATGAGCGCGTTCTCCGGCAGGACGTAGCGAAGGGCTGTCACGAGGCGGTCCAGGCGGTGCGGGACGCCGTGGGTTGCGACCTGGGACACGTAGGCGTCCAGCAGGGTCACGACGCGCCCTGACTCGACGCCTGGGCAGCCGTGGTTGTCGAGCAGGGCCGGGACGACGTCCCAGGCGCCTTTAGTGGCCTTGCTCACGGTGATGATGTCCGTCGGCCACAGGACGTGCGCCTCGTGGAACGGCCGGCCCTTGAGCGCGTTGAAGCGGGCCCGGTCGGCCCGTACGATCCGCTTGCCGACGGCCTCCAGGGCCTTGACGACCAGGACGTCAACGACGGCGACCAGCGCCGTGGCGTCGACGTCCCGGCCGTGGGCGGTCAGCCGGGCGTCCGGGTTGCGGCGCGTGGGCTGAGGTGAGGCGTGGGCGGGGGAGGTAGCGGCCGACGCCGCCGCGTAGGCTCGGGCTGCGTCGGCTGTGGGTGGGGGAGGTGCCATGGGTTCTCCTGAGTGTGAGGTGAGTGGGCGGTCAGGCCCCGGCTGGGGCCGTGGTGGATGACTCCGGGCGGGCGTCGCCGGATGAGATCGGCGCCTCGCTACCAGGTACCCTACCGGGCTCGGTCGCGTCGGCGCCACTCGGCGGTCGGCCCGGGCCGTCCTGGTCCGGGGCGGGCGCCTCAGGCGCGGTCGGCGGCACGGCCAGCTCGCGCAGGGCCTCGGACGGGGCCGAGTAGTCGCCCTTATAGGCCTTCAGGATCTCCTCGGTCAGCGGGCCGATGCCGATCGTTCCCATGAGGTCCGGCCGCTTGGAGACCATGGCGAGAGCCTGCATGAGGGCCCGCTCGTCCAGGGGCTTCGCGTCGGAGTCGTCGAAGCCGGAGGCCTCGCGAAGCGCCTCGTCCGACACGGCGCCAGCGCGGTGGAGGTTGAGCGCCTCCTCAGATCGGTTCGGACGGGCCACGAGGGCGGAGACGTCGTAGCCGACGGAGAGGGTGCGCACCTCGTCCTCACTCAGGCCGGCCGACAGGAGGACCGGGCGGAGGTACTGGCTGGTCAGCGCGTCGCAGATCAGGGCCAGGACCGGCTCGATGTGCGTGGTCACCGTGTCCTCGCGCGTCAGCCACGCGCCCCAGTGGTTCATAGCGCCCGAGCCGAGCAGCAGCTCCGGCGGGGCGTCCTGGGCCAGGGCCAGGCGGCGGATGGCCTCGTCCCTCAGGTCCCGGGCCCCGGAGTCGAGGGCCGAGGAGAACGTGAGGTGGCTCATCTTGTCCGCCGCCTCGTCCGGCACGGTCACGACAAGGGGCACGACGGCGGAGGCGTCGTCCCTGTTCTCGATCGGCCGCAGCATGGAGTCCATCAGGGCGGTCACGAACGGGTCCGGCGCGTCGTAGGCGTTGGAGTCGGCGGCGTCGGCGGCCAGCGCGGCCGAGGCCGAGGAGGGCACGACCAGGATGCCGGCGCCCGCTAGCCGGGAGTCGATCTGGGCGCTGATGTGGCGGGTGAGCCCGATCAGCTCGCGCAGGATCGGCAGGCAGGCCCGCGTAGGCGAGTCCGCCTCCCAGTAGCGGGCCGGGTGCGGGCGCCACACGCGGACCATGTAGACGTCCTGCGAGGGGACCTCGACCGGTGCCGAGCCGTCGGTGCCCAGGTTCAGCCTCACCGTGCGCCCGTCGGCTCCGACGGAGGAGACCTCGGTCACGGCGAGCACCCGCCACACCAGGTCGGACAGGGCGGGGTCCGGCGAGGGGGCCGTGACCGCCGGGACCGAGGAGGGGGACACCTCGTCGATGACGTGGCGGGGCACGCCCACGAGCCACCCCTCGCCAGCCACGAACAGGTTCGTCGCCAGGCGCTGGAGCATCTGCCCCAGGTCCTGCTGGCTGGCGCCGAGCGCCGCCAGGACCGCCTCGGCGAGGGAGGCCGAGGGGGCGGGCGCGGTGTCCGTCGCGTCGGTCTCGTCGTCGCGCAGGGACGAGTGCGGGCCGGCGGTGGGCTTGTGCTGGACGTAGAGGCGGGCCTGGGACAGGCGCCCGGCCAGGGTCGAGGCCAGGAACCGCTCCTCGCCGACCTCGTCGTATGCCGCCCACGCCTCCGCCTGCCACGAGCGCGAGCCGAGCGAGGAGCCGCGGGAGGCGCCGGCCGGAGGGGCGGTGCGGGAACGGGCGGAGGCCGCCGCGGGCCGTGAGGCCGCGGCGGTCAGGGCCGTGGAGGGGGCGGCCGGGGCCTGCTGGACGATGACGCCGCGGCGGGCCAGGGCACGGGAGCGGTAGGCGTCGAGGCTGGAGACGTTCTGAGGGGTCACTTCGGGTCCTCCGTTGCGGCGGTGGCGGTGGCGGTGGCGGTGGCGGCGGGCGTGTCGAGCCGGTGCGAGACGTGGCCCACGACGTAGGCGGCCGCGAGGGAGGCCGAGGCGGCTCGCAGGGCCCGGCCGAGGGGGGAGCGGCGGTGACGGTGCGGGCGGAGGGGGCCGTAGGAGGGGGCGGTGCGCGACGACGTGGCGGCCAGGGCGGCCCCGATGACGAGGGCGGCCTGGGTGCCGACGCAGAACGGGCAGTCGAGCGCTGAGACGAGGCGGTGCAGCGGGGCCGAGGAGGGAGCGAGGTAGCCGAAGGGCTGACCGGGCTCCAGGCGGTCGGCCAGCCGGTGCAGGGGGTCCGACAGGGCCCAGCCACCCAGGACGTCGGTGGTGGCGAAGCGGGCCACGCGCAGCGCCGCGCCGGCGGTCAGGAGCGCGTCGACGGCGAGCAGGGCCGCGTCGGTGAGCGCCTCGCGGGCCGGGGAGGCCTCCGCAGCCGGGGAGGTAGGTGCTGAAGGTGACATGTATGCTCCCATACAAAAGGTTGAGGGTGGGGGATTGGTACTGATTATAGGGGGGCCAAGCCCACCCCCTCCTTATCAATCTCGCCGTGAACTTTTCGAAACCCCTATGGGTGCGGGCTCGCCCCCATCGGTCATGGCGAGTGAGGCGCGGCCGATCGGTCCCTCGGCCTTGATCAGGGATGCCTATGAGTGGACGGCTTTGCGCTCGCGGATCCTATGGACGAAGCGAAGGCGGCCAGGCGCCTCGTGCTCGTGCTCGTGCTGCCCCAGTACCTGCACGAAGGGGGCGGCCTAGCCCTGCCCGGTCCGGGGCCTCGCCCGCGTACACCGTACACATCCAGATGCCGGCGCTCGCGGTCAGCTACCCTCCGCATGTGGGACCTTAGTCCCACACCCGCCCCCTGCCGCCGTGCCACCGGGTGCGCACACGCGCGGCCGTGCGCGCAGGCATATAGGCATCGCCCCCTCGTGCCCCCCGTGCCCCGGCCCGGCCCGCCCCGGCC
>ERZ773065.95-NODE-95-length-56045-cov-5.902161_pt1 | contig 56045 bp, 46 predicted proteins | sample MGYA00580623_ERZ773065 | MGnify/ENA primary metagenome ERZ773065 (study PRJEB29015, sample SAMEA2738017) | human oral metagenome | biome: human oral; feature: human-associated habitat; material: dental | place: China | collected 2047 ... | reverse complement strand
GAGCAGCCCAGGTATGTATTGCCCCAACTCGGAGACCGGGTCGCCGCGGGAGTAGAGTGTCAGAATATAACGCAGTCGGTGCTGCATATTATTCATCACATACTGCGGTCTATAGATTGGATTAGCGCTAGGAGTCTGAAAAATATTTTCTTCATCCTTAATGGCATTTAACCAAGCAATTTTCAATTCGTCCCAATACGCTTGATCTCCCATCGGTGCGCGAATCATGGCTGTGCTCCTGACAGGTTAAAAGTCGGGTTGATGATTTTTGAGCTGACAGCAAATCGAGGCTTGCCGTAATTAAAAATCTGGAAAATCCAAAGATACGATATTAATTTCATTCTCTAATGGGATAGCTGCATCGCCATTTTTTATTTCATGAAGGAATTCCAACGGCGGGCTAATGCGGAAATGGCGTACATAGTAAGGCATGGTATCCTGCCATGCCCATTCTCCATTTGTTTTTATAGATAAAGTACCTGCAATTTCATCTCTATTACCAATACACGAATTTACTAAACCTGGAGAGGCAACCCATATTGGGCAACTGTCCAAGTAGCAAGCAATCTTCTCTGCATCTGTTGAAGAAAGAATTTTCTGAGGCTCTTTTTTAAGGGAAGGGAAGTTGCCTCCACAATGTTCATGCCAAAGACCAAAAAATTTTGACTTATCCATTTCTTCCTCAATTTGGTTTTGTTGGATAAAAAGTTCGCCATTGACCGGAATTTGTAAATTGATTCGGACCAATTACTACTTTTCCATTCGGAAAAACAAATAAAGTATCTGTAGGGGCGATTACAGGAACGCCTATTTTATTAGAAAGATTCTGTGCGAATCCAGCGTCGCAGGCTCCGGTCTGACAAGAGGCCAAGCGTATGCTACCTCTGCTATCGTCAGCTTGTTTGCTGATGTATGTGACCAGAGCACGATAGCGGGTGCCGAGGCTTATCACTTCCTCGCTACTTCCCAGCGCCGCATCGGTTACCAAGTCATCCAGCCGGTTCCCACCCACATGGCAATCGTCTGCGTCCCCTTGACTGTCAGCATGCCTATACCATACCGGTGGCGGTCAGTATATGGCAGAAGAGGTGAGGGCGTTGCAGGAGTTGTTGCGGCATCGCAGTGCCAAAGGTGAATAGGGTTGGGCAGCAGTGTTCGGGTAGTTCCGTCTGCTCGCAGCAGATTTCTGCCCGCCGCCGGGGTGAATGAACAAATACCTTCTGACAAAAGCCGCCCTTACGGGCGGCCTTTGTTTTTATTTCAGATTCTTCTTGAAGAACTCTTCGAATTTATCAAAGGGAATCTTGCTCGTGGTGTTGTCGTACAAGTCGGTGTGGTTCGCGTCTTTGACGATAAACAGCTCTTTATTTTGGCTGCCCAGCGATTGATAGGCGTCCTCGCTGAAATAGCGCGAATGCGCATTTTCGCCGTGCACCAGCAGCGCGGGCGCTTTCAGCTCGGCAGCGCGTTGCAGGATGGGCATATTGATGAATGCCAGCGGCACTGTGTTTGTCCACGAACCTTGCGGATTGGAATTTACAGCGCGGGGGTGGAAGCCGCGTTTGGTGCGATAGAAATTGGCATATTCGGCGATGAATTTCGGTGTGTCGGCGGTGATGTCTTTTGCCGGGTCAAGGTTGTTGGCGGGCGAAAGAGTGGCGTAGCCGTTTTGCGCGGTTTCCCAGCGGCCGTTGTTCAATTGCACTTTCATTTGGTAGCGCGCTTCGGCAGTTTGCGCGGGGGTGCGGTCGTAGCCGCCTTGTGCGTTCTGCTTCATGTTGATTTCGTAGCCGTTGGCCATCACGCGGGTCATGTTGTACATGGTGCTGGTGGCGACGGCCTTAATGCGCGTGTCGGATACCGCCGCATTCAGCGCCATGCCGCCCCAACCGCAGATGCCCAAAATGCCGATTTCATCGCGGTTCACGAAATTTTGCAGGCCGAGATAATCCACAGCGGCGCTGAAATCTTCCGTATTGATGTCGGGCGAGGCCATATTGCGCGGCTCGCCGCCAGATTCGCCGAGGTAGGACGGGTCAAAGGCTAGCGTGACGAAGCCGCGTTCCGCCAGCGCTTGCGCATACAGGCCTGCCGATTGCTCCTTCACCGCGCCGAACGCGCCGGCGACGACAATCGCGGGCAGCTTCGCGCCGTCTTTAATGTTCTTCGGCACATAGAGGTCACCGGCGAGGGTGATGCCGTAGCGGTTTTTGAATGTCACCTTGTGGTGCTCGACCTTGCTGGACTGCGGAAAGATCTTGTCCCATTTGCTTTCCAGTTGCAGGGCTTGCGTGCCTTTCATGGGGGTGATGGTTACGGTGGCGTGAGTCATGGTGTGTGCTCCTGATAAGGTTGTGTCAAGAACAATGGCGGCGGCTAGGGTTTCGAGTTTGCGCGGGGCAGTGGGAATCACGGGTGCTTCTTGCTCCAAGGTGTTGATGGACAAGAGGCATTCTAGAAATAGTGTTGAGCGAGATTAAGTAGCCAAAACGCAAAACACTTATATCATTAAGTTCCGAATCGCTATGCCGTGCTATGCTGCGCAAAGTGCGACGAAGCAGGAATGACGCGGGGAAGACGATAGGAGAGGCCATATGCAGCCGCGTGAAAATTACAACGATTTATACGTTTTCATGATAGTTGCCCAGGAAGGCAGCTTTACCCGCGCAGCAGAAAAACTGGGGGTTGCGCAGTCGGGCGTTAGCCGTACGGTGCGCGACCTGGAGGCGCGCCTGGGCGTGCAGCTGCTGACACGCACCACACGCAGGCTATCGCTCACACAGGCAGGGCTGCAATTGCAGAGCACGCTGCAAGAAGGTTTTCACCAACTGAACGGCGGTTTGGGCATGCTGGCGCATTGGCGCCATACGCCTGCGGGAACGGTGCGCATCAACGCCAGCCAGCACGCCATTGATGAAGTGCTGCTACCCAAACTGGCCGACTTTGGACAGCGGTACCCGGACGTGAAGCTGGAACTGACCAGCGAAAACCGCTTTGTGGACATCATTGGCGAGCAGTTTGATGCAGGCGTGCGTTTGGGCGATGAGGCTGACGAAGGCATGGTGGCCGTGCGCATTGCGCCCGATATGGAAATGGCCGTTGTTGGCACGCCCGAACATTACCGCCGCTACGGCTTTCCCCAAACGCCGCAAGATCTGGCCGCGCACCCCTGCATTGCCTACCAGTTTGCAAACGGCGGCTTGTATCACTGGGAATTTACCTATGAAGGGCGCGCGTTCAAACACCCGCCTGTGGGACAATGGGTGTTCAACGATTCCTACATGGAAGCCGCCGCAGCCAAGGCCGGATTGGGGCTGGCCTACGTGCCCATCGGCATGGTTGCCGAGGCGCTGGAAAACGGCCGCCTCATCCGCGTGCTCAAGCCGTTCAGCCACATTTTCCCCGGCTGGTATCTGTATTACCCGCACCGCAACGTGTCGCCTGCCTTGCGGCGGGTAATTGATGTCTTGAAGGTGGCCTAGCCCCGTGTGATGACTGGGGCACCCTGATTTTTACCGGTCGTATTTCAGCCATACGGTATTGCCTGCCTCGATGCCCGGTGTGGTCTGCGCAGTGCCCTTTTGCAGGCGCGTTTATCGGCACGATGCATTCTTTTGGAGAGACGTGGAAACCCTGCAAGGCGGGTGCCGGGCATGATGCAGGCACCAAAGCAGGCGGTAATTTTGGCAGCGAATAACCGAATGACCAAATAGTTTTGCCCGGTGCGCGTCCTGTTGATGCGGTTTTATCGGGCATGCCCGCAAACGCCCAATCCACGCGGGCTGCAGGGGTGTCTATGTCGGCTTGTAGCTTGCATTAAGGAGTGGGCGGGCGTCGATTATGGCGATGTTGGCGGAATGGGTGGGCATCGGACGGAGCCGGACGGCGTTAAACGGAATTCGATGGCGTTGAGCACGGCATCGGGCAGGGTTAGGGCGGGCTGCGCAAACCCTGGCAGAAACGGGTGAGGCGGGGCACCGGTTTCCGGAAAAGTAACAGAAAGCGCTGGGCCATACCTCAGCGGAATAGGCCGCGCCTTGCCGGCTCCCGGCCTGCCCGCTGGCTGGGCATGATCGGGCATTGTCGGCCGTTCCGCCTGTTTTTCTGGGCGATGAGCGGGGAGAGCGGATGTTATAATCACGCCCGTTTTTTGCTCACGCTCACGTTCCGGTTGCCGTTTCATTTCGCCCATTCCATTTTCTTTTTCCTGCTTCCGGCTGTGCCGGCTTTTTTATGGCTTTTTTCGTCCTTGGCATCAATCACCGCACGGCGCCGCTGCATGTGCGTGAGCGGGTGGTTTTTCACCCCGAAGAGCTGCGTCGCGTGCTGGCTGATCTGACCGGCGATGCGGGCGTGCACGAGGCGGTGATCCTGTCGACCTGCAACCGGACGGAAATCTATTGTCAGGCGGAGTCGCCGCAGACGATTGGCCAGTGGATGGCGGCGGATCGGCGCGTTCCTTACCACGACATTGAGCCGTATCTTTATGTCCATGCGGAAAGCGAGGCGGTGCGTCATGCCTTCCGGGTGGCGAGCGGGCTGGATTCGATGGTCATCGGCGAACCGCAGATTCTCGGCCAGCTGAAGGAGGCGGTGCGCGCTGCGCGCGAGGAGCGGACGCTGGGGGTGGTGCTTGACAAGCTGTTTCAGCATGCTTTTGCCGTGGCCAAGGACGTGCGCTCGACGACGGCGATCGGCGCCAGTGTCGTTTCGATGGCGGCGGCAACCGTGCGCCTGGCCGAGCGGGTGTTCGAGCGCATCGCCGACCGGCAGGTGCTGTTTATCGGCGCGGGCGAGATGATTGAGCTGTGTGCGGCGCATTTTGCCGCGCGCCAGCCACAGCGCATCGTCGTTGCCAACCGCACGCTTGACCGCGGCCGTTCGCTGGCTGACCGCTTCGGTGCGACGGCGGTGCGTCTGGAGGAACTTGCCGGGCGCTTGCATGAATTCGATATTATCGTCACCAGTACGGCCAGCCAGTTGCCGATCCTCGGCCTGGGCATGGTCGAACGGGCGCTGAAACTGCGCGGCCGTGCGCCGATGTTCATCGCCGACCTGGCCGTGCCGCGCGATGTCGAGGCCGAAGTCGTCGATCTGGATAAGGTGTATTTGTACACGGTTGACGATCTGGCGCACATCGTCGAGGAAGGTAAGGAGTCGCGCCAGGCGGCGGTGGCCAATGCCGAGATGATTGTCGGCGCGCGTACCGAGCTGTTCATCAATTGGCTGGACGTTCGCGCCAATGTGCCGGCGATCCGCGCCTTGCGCGACAACGCCGAGCGCATGCGCCGCCGCGAGCTGGAACGCGCGCTCAAGACGCTGGCGCGCGGCGGCGATCCAGTCGCGGCGCTCGATGCCTTGTCCCAGCGTTTGACCAACAAGCTGCTGCATGAGCCGACGCAGGCGCTGCACCGGACGGATGGCGAGCGCGGCGAGGTGCGTTCGCTGATCGCCCGGCTGTACCGTCTGCCGGTCGAATGAGCGGAATCAACCCACGAGACTGCGATGAAACAGGGGATTCTCGATAAGCTGGAAGGCCTTTCCGCCCGACTCGAAGAGCTTGACCGTACATTGGCAAGCGGCGAGGCGACGCGCGATCTGGATCATTACCGCAAACTGACGCGCGAACACGCCGAACTCGGCCCGGTCGTCGCCTTATACGGGGACTGGCGGCGGGTGCAGGACGATCTGCGCGCGGCGCAGGAAATCCTGGACGATGCGGCGTCGGACGATCCGGATATGAAGGCGCTGGCGGCGGAAGAAGTTGCCGCGGCGCAGGCGCGCTTGCCGGAAATCGAGCAGGAATTGCAGAAGCTGCTGCTGCCGAAGGATGACGACGATGAACGCAATGTGTTCCTCGAAATCCGCGCCGGGACGGGCGGCGACGAATCGGCGCTGTTTGCCGGCAGTCTGTTCCGCATGTACGCGCGTTATGCCGAGCGGCGGCGCTGGCAGGTGGAGATCGTTTCTGCCAGCGAGGCCGAGCTGGGCGGATACAAGGAAGTCATCGCCCGGGTTGCGGGCAATGGCGTTTATGCCAGCCTCAAGTTCGAGTCGGGCGGGCACCGCGTGCAGCGCGTGCCGGAAACCGAGTCACAGGGGCGTATCCATACCTCGGCCTGCACGGTGGCGATCATGCCGGAGGCCGATGAGCTGGCCGACGTGCACATCAATCCGAACGAAATCCGCATTGATACCTTTCGTGCCTCCGGCGCCGGCGGTCAGCATATCCAGAAGACCGACTCGGCGGTACGCATTACGCATCTGCCGACCGGCCTCGTCGTCGAATGCCAGGACGGCCGTTCGCAGCACCAGAATAAAGCGCGCGCCATGTCGGTGCTGGTATCGCGCATCCGCGCCGCGCAAGAAAGCGAACGGCACGCCCAGATTGCCTCGGCGCGCAAGAGCCTGATCGGCAGCGGCGATCGTTCCGAGCGCATCCGCACTTACAATTTTCCGCAAGGGCGGGTGACGGATCATCGCATCAATCTGACTTTGTATAAGATCGACGCCATCATGGACGGCGACCTCGAAGAAATCATCAGCGCGTTGACGGCGGAACACCAGGCCGAGCAGCTGGCGGCACTGGCCGATGCGGAATGAACGGCGCAACGGCGCCGATGTCTGATGCCTGCGTGATGCTTTTCCCGTCTTCCGTAGTGCGTGAAAAATTTTCTGCCCGAACGCCTGCCTGAACTGCCTGTCCTAATCGCTCCAATCGTTTCAACCGTCCCTATCCGTTGGTATTTTTCCGGACTGCACGCGCTGTACTGTATGTCACATTCCTTGATGCCGCCCGCCCGCTTGCCCATCTTCTCGTTCCCGCCTGGCGTTTGCCTCGGTGAAGCGTGGCGGCAGGCGGGCGCGCTGATCGGCCGCCAGGAGGCGCGCCAGCTACTCGAATACGTGACGGGCTGTTCCCATGCCGATCTGATCGCTGCACCGGAGCACGCATTGAGCGCGGGGCAGTCAGCGCAGTTTGCCGACCTGACGGCACGTCGTGCGGCGGGTGAGCCGCTGGCCTATCTGCTCGGTACCGCGTGGTTTTGCGGCCTTGAGTTTGTCGTGACGCCCGATGTGCTGATCCCGCGACCGGACACCGAAACCCTGGTCGATTACGCGCTTGACTGTGCCGCGGAGTGGCCGGCGCCGCGCATCGCCGATCTCGGTTCGGGGTCGGGCATCGTAGCGATTTTGCTGGCCGGGCGATGCCCGCATGCCCGTATCGTGGCAAGCGATATTGCCCCCGCGGCACTGGCGGTGGCGCGGAAAAATGCTGCGCGTCACGGTGCGACCATTGACTTTCGTTTGGGGACGTGGTGCGAACCCTTAGCGGATGAGCGCTTTGATCTCATCGTTGCCAATCCGCCGTACATTGCTGAAGGCGACCCGCATTTGCTGTGCGACGGCTTGCCGTTTGAGCCGCGTTCAGCGCTGACCGACGGCGTGGAGGGAGGCGACGGCACGGCGTGTTTGCAGGCGATCATCACCCAGGCGGGCGCGCATCTGTCGCCGGGGGGCTGGTTGCTGCTGGAACATGGTTATGACCAGGCGGATAAAGTACGCGCTCTGCTGCGTACGGCCGGATTTACGCAGGTCGCCTCCCGGCGGGACGGTGCGGGCATTGAGCGCGTCAGCAGCGGTCGCTTCGGTGCGCGGGTTGCATAGAATGGCAAGCGCACCCCGGCAAGCAAGATGGGTGGCGGAGGTACAGAGGCGGCTGCTTTGAGCGCTTGGGGAAATTCTGTAAATCGGCGGCTTTATCGAGGTGCCTGGCTGTCCGGTTTGTCGGAATTATCCGTGTGCCGGCGTTCCATAGTGCGCATTGCCAAGTACAATCGTCTCCTTTGCGCTCCATCCCGCATCCGGCCGCTACGGAGCGGGCGGGATAGGTGGGGATGTGAGGACGTGAGGATGCCCGACGGCTCCGGCACGGACTCGGCCCAATGAGTATTCAAATTATTTAACCCGATCGAATCGCGGAGATTTTTATGGACGACGTACAGGCCTTGATCAAAGAACAGATTACCCAGCATCCGGTTGTGCTCTACATGAAAGGGTCGCCGATGATGCCGCTGTGCGGTTTTTCGGCGACAGCCGTGCAGATTCTGCGCGCCTGCAACCTGCCGCTTTTTTTCAGCGTCGATGTGCTGGAAGACCCGGCGATACGCGACGGGATCAAGATTTTTTCCGACTGGCCGACGATTCCGCAGCTTTACATTCGCGGTGAGTTCGTCGGCGGCTGCGACATCATGCGCGAGATGTACCAGAGCGGCGAACTTCAGAAGCTGCTCGAAGGGCTGGCTGTTCCGGAGTGATCTATGGGGGAGGGTGTGCACGCAGGGTTTGATGGCACGCACATCCGAGCCGGGGCGCCTCGGCGCTTGTCGGTTGTCTTCGGAATGGCGACGGCGTCAGGGCTTTGAGGGGTTGAGGATTGGCGCAGCGCGGTGAGTGGTGAGTCAGCGTGCCGCCAGACGCGCGCTGGATAGCGCCAGGCGGGTGACCATGACGCTGAGAAATGCCTGATAAAAATGCATGCGGCAGGTTTCCGATGCTTTGCTGAGAATTTCACCGCGGATGATGACAACCTGCGTTTCCGTCAAGGCAACGACATCGGCCGTCCGTATTTTTTCACTGCTGATCGCAGCCATTTCGCCGAAGCAGTCGCCGTTTGTCATCAGGTTGAGAATGCGGCCGTGCTTGATAATTTTAAGTTCGCCTGAGATGAGGAAGCCGAAGAAATCGCCGTGTTCGCCGTCGCGGATGATCGTTTTGTCTGCGCGCACGGTTTCCCAGGTGGCAAAACGCAGGACTTCCCAGATTTCGACATCGGAAAATGCGGCAAAGAAAGCAATTTCACGCATGGTTTCAAACTGCTCGGTTTCGGTGAGATTGCGTTTGGTCAGCGGCAGCGTCTTGTTACGGAAGGCTTGGGCGAGGGCATTGGAGAAATCCCGCCAGCTTGGATAGCGGTTGTCCGCATCTCTGGCCATCGCGCGCATGGTGATTTCGTCGATTCCGGCCGGAATCCCGGCACGGTAATGCGACGGCGGCTTGGGGTCGGCATTGATGATCTGATAAATCATGTTGTATTTGTTATTGGCCTGAAAAGGCAAGCGGCCGCAAAGCAGCTGATACATCACGACGCCCAGCGAATAGATATCCGTTCGGTAGTCAAGCGGTAGTTCCTGCACCTGTTCGGGCGACATGTAGGCGGGCGAACCGATGCCGGAAACCTGCGTGTTGTCGAGCGAGTCGATAATGGCCGCGCCGAAGTCGGAAATCTTGATGTCTCCTGACGCTGCCGAATCGCCGGCGAACAGGATGTTGGCCGGCTTGATGTCGCGGTGCGTAATGCCGATGCCGTACGCGAAGTCGAGGGCGCGCGTACATTTGAAAATGATTTCGACGATGCGTTCGACCGGCAGCAGTTTTTCCGGCGCGGCGTAGGTTTCCAGCGTTCCGCCCTGTACGTATTCCATGACGATGTAACACAAGGAATCGTCAATCGCCGCATCGTAAATCTGCGTGATGTGCGGATGCGATAGCTTGCCGACCAGCGAGGCTTCGTTGAGGAAAAGATGTTTGTACAGCCGTCCGCGCGCGGGGTCTTTGAGAACTTCCGGCGAAGCGATCTTGACGGCGACCTGGCGCTGGGCAAAAGCGTCCACGCCCAGATAAACCGTCGATGTGGCGCCTTTGCCCAGTGCGCGGATCAGGTCGTATTTGCCGATCTTGTCCATGGCGTGCCGGCCGTTGGTGATATTCGGTTATGCCTGTGCGTGTGTGATGGAGCGCGTAATTTTCGCCCGTGCACGGCCAATGGCGGCGCGTACCTGTTGCGGCGAGGCGCCGCCGATGTGGTTGCGAGCCGCCAGGGCGCCTTCTATGGTTAACGCGGTGAACACGTCTTCGTCAATTAACGGCGAAAAAGCCTGTAATTCGGCCAGCGGTAGTTGCGGGAGGTCGACGCCCAGTGCTTCGGCGCGTTTGACGGCCAGACCGACAACCTCGTGCGCATCGCGGAAGGGCAGTCCTTTACGCGTCAGATAGTCGGCCAGATCGGTGGCGGTGGCAAAGCCTTGACGCAAGGCATCGCGCATGGCTTGCGGGCGGGTTTCGATGCCGCCGATTATTTCGGTGAAGATACGCAGGGTGTCGGTGACGGTATCTGCGGCGTCGAAGAGCGGTTCCTTGTCTTCCTGATTGTCCTTGTTGTAGGCGAGCGGCTGACCTTTCATCAGTGTCAGCAGCGTGATCAGGTCGCCGTAAACGCGCCCCGTTTTGCCGCGCGCCAGCTCAGGCACATCGGGATTTTTCTTCTGCGGCATGATCGAGCTGCCGGTGCAGAACCGGTCGGCGATACGAATGAAGCCGAAGCGCGGCGTCATCCAGAGCACCAGCTCTTCCGAAATACGCGAGAAGTGCATCATCAACAGCGCGGCGGCGGCGCAGAATTCGACGGCGAAGTCGCGGTCGGAAACCGCGTCGAGCGAATTTTCGCAGACGCCGGAGAAACCCAGCGCGGCGGCGACAGATTCGCGGTCAATCGGGTAAGTCGTGCCTGCTAGCGCCGCAGCGCCCAGCGGTAGCACGTTGGCGCGTCGGCGCGCATCGGCAAAACGCTCGCCATCGCGCCGTGTCATCTCGAACCAGGCGAGCAGATGGTGGCCGAAGGTGACGGGTTGGGCAACCTGCATGTGGGTGAATCCGGGCATGGGCGTGTCGGCTTCGCGTTCGGCGAGATCGAGCAGGCGGGTCTGAAATCTTCCGAGCAGGTCGAGGATGGCGTCGATCGTATCGCGCAGCCATAAGCGAATGTCGGTGGCGACCTGGTCGTTGCGCGAGCGCCCGGTGTGCAGGCGTTTGCCGGCATCGCCGACGAGTGCGGTCAGGCGTTTTTCAATGTTGAGATGAACGTCTTCAAGATCAAGCGACCAGACGAATTCGCCGGATTCGATTTCTGCCGTAATCTGCGCCATGCCCCGTTCGATGTCAGCCAGATCGGCGGCGGAGATGATGTTCTGGCGCGCCAGCATACGGGCGTGCGCGAGCGAACCGCGAATATCCTGTCGCCATAGACGTTGGTCGAAGTCGATCGAAGCGGTGTAGCGTTTGACGAGTTCGGACATCGGCTCGGAGAAGCGCCCGGCCCAGGTATAGGCGGTCTGCGGCGCGGCGTGCAATGCGGAAGAGGGTGCGGAAGAAGTCGGCGACGTGGTATTTTTTGTCATATCGGGAGCCTTGCTTGGGCTAGAATGAATATGCGCTTTGGAATATGCGATGGGTTTCGCGGATGAAGCGCGCGTACAGCGATTGAGTCATGAATCATGGGGCAGGTCAATAGTATAAGGCATTCACCGGAAGGGCAACGGCTCCCGAATTTCCGTAATTTGGGCGTTATGCTGCGCATCCTGCTGGGCGTTAACCTGATGGCCGCGGCGGCGGCGCTGGTGATGAGTACGGGCGTTGCCGACTGGCTTCAGCAGTATGTCGGGCTGGCCGCCTGGGTTCAGCCCGTGCTGCTACTTAGCCTTTGCCTGCTGGCGCTGATCGGCCCGTTGCTGTCGCGCCTGCCTGTATGGCCCGGTCGGGGTATCATCGTTGCCTTGGCCTCGCTCTTGGCCGCCTTGTTTGCCGATATCTGGCAACTGCTCGGGCTAGATTTCGCCGCACCTTCGGATCCGCTGAAATCCGCTTTGCTGGCGGCGTGTGCCGCTATTGCCTTGCTGACCTACTTCGACCTGCGTATGCGCGCATTTTCACCGGCGATTGCCGAAGCACGCCTGCAGGCGCTGACGGCGCGTATCCGTCCGCATTTCCTTTTCAACAGTCTGAACGCCGTCCTTTCCCTTATTCGCGCTGACCCGCACCGGGCGGAAACGGCGCTGGAGGAACTGGCCGAGCTGTTTCGCGTCCTGATGCGCGATCCGCGCAACCTGCTGCCGCTGGCCGATGAAATTGCCCTGTGCCGGCAGTATCTCGATCTGGAAAAGCTGCGACTGGGCGATCGCCTGCATGTTAAATGGAAGCTCCTCGACGTGCCGCAAACAATGCGGGTGCCGCCGCTGATGCTGCAGCCCTTGCTGGAAAACGCCGTCTATCACGGCATCGAGCCGATCAGCGAGGGCGGCACGATACGCCTGCGGCTGATGCGGCGCGGCAATGAGCTGCATATCGATATGAGTAACCCCTGCACAAGCGATCCGGCCGACAAGGAGGGAGGAAAGAGCAGCGGTCACCAGATGGCGCTGGCCAATATCCGCGAACGGTTGGCGCTGTACTACGATCTGGAGGCGCGTCTAGAAACGCGCCTGCAGCCCCTGCACAATGGGCAGCATGAATTTCGTGTGCATATTCTTCTGCCTTGCCGGAGCGAAGACCTATGAGCGAAGAGAAGATGCATGAGCCAACGAATGCCGCGGTTGCGTTGTCCGTGGTGCTGGTTGACGATGAGGCGCCGGCGCGACGGCGCCTGCGTGATGTGCTGGCCGATGCCGCCGCACAGGTGCCGAATGAAGTTGTCGCCGAAGCGGCGGACGGTCATGCGGCTATTGCCGCGATCACGGCACTGGCGGAACACAGCAGGCGAGCGGTCGACCTGGTGTTGACCGACATTCGCATGCCAAAGATGGATGGCATTGAACTGGCGCGACACCTTGTCCATCTCGAAATACCACCGGCCATCATTTTCATCACGGCCTATGACAGCTATGCGGTGCAGGCATTTGAACTGAACGCCATCGACTATTTGGTCAAGCCGGTGCGCCTGTTGCGTCTGGTCGATGCCCTGAAGAAAGTCAGCCAGCGTCGGGCGAATATTCCGGCGCAAGCGCTGGCCGACATTCAGCAGGGCGCCCGCGCGCATCTTTCTTGCCGCGAACGCGGGCGGCTTTTGCTGATTCCGATTGCCGACATCCTGTATCTGCGCGCCGACCTCAAATATGTGACGGCGCGCACTGCCCAGCGCGAATATCTGCTCGATGAATCGCTGACCCAGCTTGAAGCGGAGTTTTCCGGATATTTCATCCGGCTGCACCGCAATGCCCTGGCGGCGCGCGAGGCCATTGTCGGTTTTGAAAAAGCGATTAAGGATGATGGTGAAACCCAATGGCAGGCGCTCATTCGCGGCGTACCGGAAAAACTGCCGGTCAGCCGCCGCCAATGGACGATTGTCCGAGCCTGCATGAAATGATCCGGCCGTAACGAAGGCAGCCGCCAGGCCGTCAATTTTGCGGCAATGCCTCGCGTAAATAAAAGGTAGATAAAAGGTAGATAAAAGGTAGGTAAAACGCAGATAAAAAAATCCCGCATCGCTTAGGATGCGGGATAAATCTCATCATTGTGATGAGTCAGGGAGGATCAAACGTTTTCTGCAACACCCGCAAAAAACGTTGGATGAACTTTAGCGCGCACCGAGCGCGCTGTCTGTGCCGCTTATGCGTCATTCCGTGAATTTTTGTAAAGCCAGTACGGCAAAACAAAGCTTTCGCCTACTCCGCGCTGCACCGAAAAGCGGGTGATCAGTGATCCTCGTGTCCTGTCTGTAATGTGCCTTCCTCCCGCCATGCCGCAGGTTATGCTTGTTACAATGCGCGCCGCGAACTCTCCAATTTCTGGACGATTCTGTGACGGTTCAGTGCCGGAGCCTGAACTGCCTGAACACGGGAGCGTGATTCATGGTTCATTTATTGACGGGTCTGGTATTCGCCTACGTTGCATGGCGCTTTATCGTGCCTATGCCGTGGGGTGGTACGGGCAAGTGGCTGGTTGCTGCGCTGCTCTTCCTGATTTCGCAGCACTATCTTTTCCTGCGTCTGCGCCCGGGCGGTCTGGCCTCGCCTGAGCTGCCGTTTGGCGTGCATCTGCTGTTAGGCTGGCTGTTTGGCGCCTTTCTCCTGCTGGCAGCTTTTTTGCTGCTCAAGGATGTGGTGGCGCTGGTGTTTGCGCTGCTTCGCTATGCCGGGCTTGACATGGGACGTTCATTGATGTGCCCGTGCTGGAATTACAGCCTGGCTGCGCTGGCCGTCATTTTGAGTGCGCTTGGCGTGACGCAGGCCATTCGCATCCCTGACGTCAAAACGGTGGAAATCGTGGCGCCCCGTCTGCCTGCTGCCTTTGACGGACTGCGCATCGTGCAGATCAGCGACCTGCATGCCAGCCGCCTGCTGACGGCTTCCTGGGTGGAGGCTGTCGTCACGCAAGTGAATGCCCTGAATCCCGATCTGATCCTGATCACCGGCGATCTCATCGACGGCCGGGTAGACAAGCGCGCGGCCGATGTCGCACCGCTTGCCAAGCTGCGCGCCAGAGACGGTGTTTACGCCATTCTTGGCAACCATGAGTATTACTCGAACGCCGGGGAATGGGCGCGCGCTTTTGGCGATCTCGGTCTGCATCTGCTGATCAACCAGCATGCCGTCATTTCGCACGATGGCGCGCAGCTGGTCATCGCCGGCGTCAGCGATCCTGCCGCAGCCCGGTTTGACGCGGTCATGCCCAATCTGACGGCGGCGCTGTCGGGTGCGGATAGGAAGGCGTTCACCGTGTTGATGGCGCATCGCCCGGGCGATGCGGCAGTGCACGCCGCCGCCGGCGTCGACGTGCAGCTTTCCGGTCATACGCATGGCGGCCAGATTGCCGGCATCCATCTGCTGACATGGCTGGCCAATGAAGGCTTTGTGTCCGGACTGTATACGGTGGGCAGTATGCAGCTCTACGTCAGCAACGGTACAGGGCTCTGGGCGGGGTTCCCGCTGCGTTTGGGGCGTCCTTCCGAGATTACCGAAATGACTTTGCGTCGGGGTATTCAAAAATAGACCTGCCCGGAGATGCCCTAAATACGCGGGCTTGCGGGTAGGCATCCTGAAACTAAAAAACAAGAATCGCCAAGGCCTGCGCGCTGACTTCCATGCATGGAACTTTTCTTGATGCCGTTGCGCTGAGCGGCAGCGCGCCCCGCTGACTTTCTTTGCCTCGCCAAAGAAAGTCAGCAAAGAAAGGCGACCCCGAGGCGCAGAAAACCCCTTGCCGCGGGCAGCGTGGCGGCGGGCTTGATTAACTCGCTGCGCTCAAACAATCAAGCCCTTGTTCCCGCCAAGCTGCCCCGCGCCTGCAGCTGCGCCTAAGGGGTTTTTTGGGCGCTTCGTAGTTATCGAATAGGCGAAAAGACATACCCGGAAACCAGTGTGGAGTGGGCATTCCCCGGCACCTTCTCTGAAGCCCTTATAAATAGGGCGTTTGCGGGCGGGTGTTCTGAGATGCCCTGTTTATAAGGGGTTCCGGGCATCCTCGGAGATGTCCGTGCATAAAGGGTTTCAGAGGGTTTGTCGGGTACGGTGTTCCGGTTTATGTTTTTTGATGCCCTGAACCCCACGTATTTAGAGGGCTTCAGGGCATTTTATGTTTTCTACCCTGTTTTTATGGATTTCAGAGGGGTGCTACAGAAGCTTAATAGCGGCTCGACTTTGCCAAAAGACAAAGCGAGCCAACGCCGTATTTTGGCAAAGGAAGACGCTATTCTGAGATGAGCGTGGATCAAGGATCTGCGAGCAAGGGCACGCTCGCATCAGCCTGTGTGGCGACGCAGGGCGCCGGTATAATGCCCGCTTTCAGATGACCGCGATAAAAACACCATGACAGCACACATTCTCGACGGCAATGCGCTGGCCAAAACATTGCGCGTAAACTTCCGGCAAGAGGCCGAAACACTGGCGTCTCGCGGCGCACGCCCGGGCCTAGCGGTGATCCTCGTCGGCGAAAACCCCGCCTCGCAGGTTTATGTGCGTAATAAGGTCAATGCCTGCGCAGATGCCGGTTTTTACTCCGAAAAGCACGTTTTCCCCGGTGATGCGACGCAGGCCGATGTGTTGGCAAAGATCCGTGCGCTCAATGCCGATCCGGCCATTCACGGCATTCTCGTGCAATTGCCGCTGCCAGCGCAGTTCGACGCCGAAGCCGTGCTCGATGCGATTGCGGCGGAAAAAGATGTGGATGGCTTTCGCGCCGAAAATGTCGGCGCACTGGTGCTCGGCCTGCCGTGCTTTGTCCCCTGTACGCCGCGCGGTGCGATGCGGCTGCTGGAAGAGGCGGGGGTCGATGTCGCCGGCAAGGAGGCCGTTATTGTCGGCCGCTCGAACATCGTCGGCAAACCGATGGCGATGCTGTTGATGCACGCCGGCGCAACCGTCACCGTCTGCCATTCGCGCACGCGTGACCTGGCGGCGCACTGCCGCCGCGCCGACATTCTGGTGGCAGCCGTCGGCAAACCCCGCTTCATTACGGGCGAGATGATCAAGCCGGGCGCCGTGGTCATTGATGTGGGCATCAACCGCTTGCCGGATGGCAAACTGTGCGGCGATGTTGATTTTGACGCGGCCCGTGCCGTGGCCGGCGCCATCACGCCGGTGCCGGGCGGCGTCGGCCCGATGACGATCGCCATGCTGCTCGCCAACACGCTGGAGAGTGCGCGAAACAGCGTGCAGAATGGCGCAGGCAATAACGCGTAATCAGGAAATTCGTAGATAACCATGCCCAAGGAGAATCTTATGTCCAGACAGGCGCTCATCGGCATTGTGATGGGATCGGACAGCGATTGGCCGATCATGCGCCATTGCGCTGAAACGCTTGCCCAGTTCGGCATCCCTTACGAGGCCAAAGTGCTGTCCGCGCACCGCACGCCGGACGCCGCGCTTGACTATGCCGCCCATGCCGGAGCGCGCGGCATGAAGGTGCTGATCGGCGCAGCGGGCGGCGCGGCGCATCTGGCGGGCGTGCTGGCCGCCAAAACCGAGTTGCCCGTACTGGCCGTGCCGATGCCTTCAAAATATCTGCAAGGAATCGATTCGCTGCTGGCGATGGTGCAGATGCCGGGCGGCATCCCCGTCGCCACCTTTGCCGTGGGCGAAGCAGGCGCCGTCAATGCCGCGCTGTTCGCGATCGCCATGCTGGCGCTGAACGATGCCGAACTGGCAGCCAAACTCTCCGCCTTCCGCGCCCGGCAGAGGGAAAAAGTGCTGGCCAAGACCTTGCCCGATTTGCCCTGAACGCTTTTTGCCTTTTGCCTTTTGCGCGCAACCCGAGGTTGCCCGTGATTGTTTTTTCATCCTTTGGTTCCAGACCCTCCCAAACACTCCCAGACCCGTCACACCATGTCCAGAGTCCTTGATGACGCCGTGCGCGCTTCCCTTGACGAGGCCGTCCGCCTGCTGCAGGCGGGTGAACTGGTCGCCTTCCCGACCGAAACCGTTTATGGGTTGGGGGCGGATGCCGCCAATCCGGAAGCCGTCGCCAAAATCTTTGCCGCCAAAGGGCGTCCGGCCGACCATCCTGTCATCGTCCATCTCCCGGGCGCGGCACATATCGAGCGCTGGGCGGTCGATATTCCGCAAACGGCCTGGGATCTGGCGGAAGCCTTCTGGCCGGGGCCGTTGACGCTCATCCTCAAGCGCGCACCGGCAACGCCGCTTGCCGTCACCGGCGGCCAGGAAACGGTAGGGCTGCGTGCGCCGGCTCACCCGCTGGCGCTGGCGCTGCTGCGCGCCTATGCGCAGGCGGGCGGCGGGCGGCAGGGGATGTGCGGCATCGCTGCGCCCTCGGCCAATCGTTTCGGCCGCATCAGCCCGACTGACGCGGCGCATGTGCGCGAAGAATTGGGCGATGCCGTCTCGCTGGTGCTCGATGGCGGCGTCTGCGATGTGGGCATCGAATCGACGATCATCGACCTTTCAAACCCGAACGCGCCGCCGCGCATCCTGCGTCCCGGGCATATTACGCCCGAGCAGATCGCTGCGGTCATCGGCCTGATGCCGGCAATGCCGGGGCAGGCGCAACCTACCGGATCCCCCCGTGTTCCGGGGGCGCTTGCCGCACACTATGCGCCGCGCACGCCGGTGCGTGTCGTGGCTGCGGCAGCGCTGGCGCAAACCCTCGCCGCATTGCACCGCGCCGGGCAGTCCGCCGCATTGATCGCGCATTCATCGTCGGCCGCCTCTCTGCCGGCGCGCTCCTGGTGCCTGCTTCCGGACGAAGCGGAAGGATTTGCGCGCGGCCTCTATGCCGCGCTGCGCACCGCCGATCGCGAAGGGTGTGACGTGATCGTTGTCGAAGCCGTCCCCGATCGGCCGGAATGGGCGGCAGTGGCCGACCGCATCCGCCGTGCCGCTGTTGGCTCCTGTACGGTAGAAGAAGCTATACGTTGACGCCATTTGGTTTTGAACCATCTATTGATGATTGGGGATAGAAGCTTTTGTTGTTGGTAATTGATGGTGTTATATGCAAGACACTACGAAGAAAAAGATAGGGTTCGTATGCGGAGCATTGCTAAGCTGCCTATGGGTTTTTTATGTCTTTTTTGTACTTATGCCTGCAGATGCTGAACAACGCGAGATCGCGGCTGCGCTCAATCAAGGCAATTACGAGAAGGCGCAACGACTTTTACAGCCCTTGGCAGAGAAGGGTAATGCCGAGGCTCAATATAATCTTGGTTTTGCGTACGCTCGGGGTAAAAATCCTGAAGATTTGGTAAAAGCGCGTGAATGGTATGAAAAAGCGGCCGAGCAGGATATGGTCTGGGCGCAGAATAATCTTGGATTGATGTATCGTGATGGTGAAGGTGGTGTGAAGGACTTGGCTAAAGCACACAAATGGTTTGAAAAAGCCGCCGCACAGAATTCTGCTCCAGCGCAATACAATCTGGGCGTAATGTATGCAAATGCTGAAGGCGTTTCCAAAGATCTTGCCAAGGCGCGTGCGTGGTATGAAAAGGCGGCAGTGCAAGGTTATGCTAAGGCGCAAAACAACCTGGGGGTGATGTATGGCCTGGGACAAGGCGTCGCCAAGGATTTGTCTAAGGCGCGTGAATGGTTTGAAAAAGCGGCGACGCAGAATAAAGACGCAGCGGCTGCTGAAAAAGCCAGGCAGGCGCTGGATATCATGAGCAGCGAGGGGCGACTTTGATCGGTGAACCGCCGGATACAGATTATCGCCGCCGTCGATTTGGTGACTTCAGGCGGCCTAGTGCTTACTCAGCCAGTCTTTCTGCTCATCCTCTGCGAGCAACGCACCAGACCAGTTAGGCTGCGCAACTAATTGATTCGCGGCTGAAAGCCTGTCTGACAGGCGATAGTTGGCCGGTTCAGCGCATGCCTGACGGGTTGCCTTGCGGCATAAGCGGTACGCTGGAGATGCTGTTGGCCGGCGCGCCATTGATCAGCTTGCGGCTGATGGCAAGGTAAACGAGCGTCTGGCGGGCGGCATCCCACAGGCGGATAACCTGGGTTTCCTTGAATAGCAAGGAGGTGTCTTTGCTAAAAACGGTGGCTTTTTTCGGCAGTTTCTCGGGCAGGACGATGGGGCCGGTTTGCGTGCAGGAGAGCGAAAATTGCGACGGATCTTGCGCAACGCCGAACGAACCTTTGACACCGCCGGTACGCGCCTGGCTGACATGGCAGGTGATGCCGGAAATCTGCGGGTCGGCGAAGGCTTCTACGCACACTTTGTGATTGGCGCCGATCAACTTCCATTCGGTGGTGACGCAATCGAGTGTTTCCGCAGCAACGGGGACGGCGCAGAACAGGGTGCAGAGCAGGGCGCAGCGCAAGATGCCGGGTCGTGGCGTCAGATAGGCGCTATGGGAAACGGAGCGGCGCAGATTCATGCTGATTTCCTTGGCGTGTTGGCGAGATGATGTGAAACGGGCGGCGCGGCCGGGCGGTGGCGGCGAGTGATATAGACGCCGGTAAAAACGCAAAGTGCGCCGAAACTTTGCAACGGGCCGAAAGGCTCGTCCAGGGCAAAGTGCCCGGCCAGGACGGCGAATACCGGGCAAATATTGTTAAAAATGGCGACGCGCGAAGTGCCGAGGATGCCTGCCCCCCAGATCCAAAGAAAGTTGCAGAGGCATAGTCCGAGCACGCCAGAAAATAAAAGACTTCCCCAGGCGGCCGCCGGAATATCCAGCCAGCGCACGGTCAGAATGTCAGGGAAGGTCGTCGGCAACATGAGCAGAGAGGTCAGCAGCATCTGGCCGGCGGTAATCTGGTAGATGGAATGGCTCGCCTGCAATTCCTTGGCGGCGATCATGTAGTAGGCGTAGCAGGTCTGCGCAACGAGGATAAACAGCGAACCGAGCAGATGCGGGCCGCTCAGGCTGAATTCCTTGCCGGCGCCAACGACAATGAGAAGTACGCCGGCCAGCGAACAGGCGATGCCGGCGATCACTGGCCGGGAGAGGCGGTCCAGACCATACAGCCGGTTGAGCAGTGCGACACTGGCGGGCACCAGGCAGTGGATGAACGAGGCGTTGCCGGCGGTCGTTCGTTGCAGGCCGGCGATCAGAAGAATCTGATAAAGACAAAAACCGAAGGCGGTGATGCGTAGCAAGGTGATCAATTCACGACGTTCCGGCCGGCGCCAGCTGCCGGACAAGGCGAGCGCAATCAGGGCAATGAAGCTGGCGATAATCATGCGCGCCAGATTGAAGGTTTCTGGTGGCAGGTATTGCATGCCGATTTTGATGGCGACTGGATTAACCCCCCAGACAATGGCGACGAACAGCAATACGCCTTCGATAAGGTAGGTACTGCTTTTGCGGGGAGAGGGGCGTTGCGGTGGTGTCGGACCTTGTGCCGCGGAAGTGTTGATATTCACGCGTATTGGGGATTTGTAGAGGAGGGGGTGTCGAATGTGCGTCGAATCTCAACCATGCCGACTGATTGGCAAGATGTGAGGCAAACAGTCTTCTTTCGCCGCCTGTTTGCACTGCGTTATTGGCATTTGTGTGGCATTTGCGAATACGGGCCGATTCTAGCAAATACGCATCCTGCCGGATATGACAGGATCCGTGCGGGTTGCAGCGGCAGCATGGTCTTGGGCGCGCTGTTGCACACGGAAGTGCACGATATGGATCGTGTGGCATTTCAAGGCTTGAAAAATCCGGTGTTCGTCGCCATACTTAGGGCATGGTTGTAATTCCGGCAATCTGGAGGCGTTCTGGACGCGGGTTCGATTCCCGCCACCTCCACCCAAGCATTCTGGAAAACGTTGTCAGCAGGGGTTGAGTGTTTGGGTGGGGGTGTCCCGGTTTCGACAGGGCGGGCAAAGGTGCGCAGGCAACCCGAAAGGCGACGGACGTAATCCGCGCAAATCCATAAACGCCAACGATGAGCGTTTTGCACTGGCCGCTTAAGGCCTATGCCGAGGCCGCTTGAGCCTTGTCACCCAAGAAAAGCCGGCGGGGACTTCGGTCCCCGTCGTTATTTTCAGCCGCTGAAGGCATCCGAAGTTTGCAGTGCCGATCTCCTCATATTTCATTTTTCTTGCCGCCTTATTTGATGTGGGAAGCAGTCTCTGTGATTATGACGGCCGCCGGAACGGTACTTCCATTTACTTGGCTGGGGGCTTTATGGCTGCTGATTGGTTCAATATGTTGAGCGATGAACGAGGCTGACCCCGCTTTCATCAGAAGCTCTGATCCGCAGTTGGCTGGGCTACACGGGCGATAGAATAAAAAAGGCCGGACAAAAAGCCCGGCCACTAAAAAACGCACAAAAATGCGTGCGAAAGGAGAAAAGAAAATTCTTTAAAAAGCCTAACCGCTTGGTGCGCGATACTGGGTTCGAACCAGTGACCCCCGCCGTGTGAAGGCGGTGCTCTACCGCTGAGCTAACCGCGCAACCGTGAGGCGCGATTTAATCATAAGCGGCACTGACGGTCAATTTTGGTGAGACTTGTTACTACATCTATTACAATATTGCCGATTCCGGAATACCAGAAGAAGCAGGATTTATGTGATGACATACACGGATATGTCGCGCATATCTTGTGTTTATGTTTTTCGCGGTAGTCTCTGCGGAGTTCGTTCTCTTTTATTTGGCTAATAATTTTTAACGATGAATACAGCAACAACCACCGTTCGCACCCGTTTTGCGCCTTCACCGACAGGCTTTCTCCATATTGGCGGCGCGCGCACCGCCTTGTACGCCTGGGCGTATGCGCGCCACTGCAATGGCAGATTTATTCTGCGTATTGAAGATACCGATGTTGCCCGTTCGACGCCAGAGGCCGTGCAGGGCATTCTTGACGGTATGCAATGGCTTGGGCTAACGCCCGATGAAGGTCCGTTCTACCAGATGCAGCGCATGGAAAGGTATAAGGACGTGCTTCGTCAGATGCTTGCTGAAGGTTCGGCCTATTACTGTTACACCACGCCTGAGGAACTGGAGCGTATGCGTGAGGAACAGCGTGCCAAGGGCCTGAAGCCGCGTTACTCCGGCATTTGGCGACCCGAACCCGGCAAGACGCTCCCGTCGGTACCTGCGGACAGGCAACCTGTCATCCGCTTTAAAAATCCTATCGACGGCAGCGTTGTTTGGGATGATTTGGTCAAAGGGCGCATCGAAATCGCTAATGCCGAGCTTGACGACCTGGTTATTGCGCGCGCCGATCTGACGCCGACGTATAACTTCTGTGTCGTAATCGACGACTGGGATATGGGCATTACCCATGTCATTCGCGGCGACGATCATGTAAATAACACGCCGCGGCAGATCAATATTTTTCGGGCGCTGGGCGCCAATATTCCACATTTCGCGCATTTGTCGATGATTCTTGGCGATGATGGGCAAAAACTTTCAAAACGCCATGGCGCGGTGAGTGTCATGCAGTACGATGAGGACGGCTATCTGCCAGAAGCCGTGCTCAACTATTTGGCTCGGCTCGGTTGGTCACATGGAGACGACGAAGTTTTTTCCATGCAGCAATTCTGCGAATGGTTCGACCTCGACCACATTACGCCGTCGGCGGCACAGTTCAACACCGAGAAACTAAACTGGCTGAATGCCCACTACATCAAACAGGCTGACAATGCACGGCTGGCAGCGCTGATCCGGCCGCGTCTGGCCGATCAAGGCATCACCGTCAGCGAGCTACCGGCGCTGGATGTTATCGTTGGCCTTTATAAGGAGCGCGTTGATAACCTCAATGCCCTGGCAGCTGCTGCACGGGCGTTTTACACCGAACCGGCACCTGCCGCAGAACTGCTCGCACAGCATCTGACGCCGGAAAGCCGCCCGCTGCTGGCCGATTTTATTGCCGGTTTGCGCGATGTTGCCTGGGAAGTGCCTGCCATTAATGCCTTGATTAAAAAATGTATTAGTCAGCACGGTGTCAAGATGCCCAAGCTGGCTATGCCTTTGCGCATCCTGCTCACCGGGCAGGCGCAGACACCTTCGGTTGATGCATTGATAACGCTCTTCCCGCGCGAAATCGCATTGGAGCGCCTGGTGCGCGGAATTTCAGAAAAAAACTGAAGCCCGGCGGTAATACCGTTTTTGCTAGAAGCACATTTTGAATGTGACGCGGGTGGTGTGTTGGCAAGGCTCATTCCAAAAATGCTTTACAAGAGGCGGTGTCCTCTCTATAATTCGCGCTTCTTTCGGGCGGGGGTATAGCTCAGCTGGGAGAGCGCTTGCATGGCATGCAAGAGGTCAGCGGTTCGATCCCGCTTACCTCCACCAAATGCAGAAAGAAAAGTTTCGTCCAGGTCCCCATCGTCTAGAGGCCTAGGACACAACCCTTTCACGGTTGGTACCGGGGTTCGAATCCCCGTGGGGACGCCAGAATGCTCAAAGCTGTCTGTTTTGTAAAACAGACAGCTTTTCTTTTTTTTGGTTGATGAAACGAAATGCGGTATAGATATTTCCCAACCTGACATTGCCGCAGCCTCCGTGTATTCCCACAGTTTCAGAGGCAATCAAACGGATGGCAATCTGTTCTAGATATTGCGATGTATTGATGTATATAACTGGCCGCAGGCCGGGGCGGATTGTGCCTGGGGGTTGAAAATTTCTAAGTAATTCGTTGAGGGCGTTTTTTGTGCTCCTAGGTAATAAAAGGAGCGCCTCAAACGCCCTGTCACATATCGTCATGCCATCGGCTTTTCCCATGCACCGCGCGTATCTACGCCAGCGGCTTCGGACAATGTTTCCAGTTCTGCGATTTCCGTAGCACTGAGTACGATGTCTGCGGCTTGGGCGGCTTCTTTCACGTGGTGCGCTTGCGTTACCCCGATGAGCGGCAGTGTGCCTCGGGCGATTGCCCAGGCAATGGCAATTTGCGCCACGCTTGCGCCGTCGTGTTGGGTGCCAATTTCTGCCATTTTGCAGGTCAGTTTTGTCAGCTGCGGCAGAATTTTATTGTAGGTTTCGGCGCGCTGACTGCCTGCGGGCAGCGGGGTTTCCGGACTGTAGTGACCGCTCAGCGCTCCCTGTTCCAATACCATGTAGGCAAAGAAGTCGATGCTGTTTTTCTGGCAGAAATCGAGAATGCCTGCACGTTCGGATGCGCGATAGAGCAGGCTGTAATGGTTTTGCACGGCGGAGACCGCGTAACCTGCGGCAGTCAGGAGTTCATGGGCACGCTGGATTTGTGCCAGGTTGTGGTTGGAAACGCCCATGCGTTTTACCTTACCGCTTTGCAGGAGCGGGATGAGCAATGGCGTCCATTTTTCTACATTTTGCGGGTTGTGAATCCAGTAGATGTCGATATGGTCGGTACGTAGTCGTTGCAGACTGGCTTCGAGCATTGCTGCAACTGGATTTTCGGCGGTTTTGTCGGCAATCTGCGGCGTGAATTTGGTGGATAAAATCACTTCGTTGCGTCGGTTACCGATCGCTTTGCCAAGCGCTGTTTCAGAGCTGCCCATGCCGTAAACGGCGGCGGTGTCCCACAGGTTCAAACCGTGCTGCATGGCGGCATCGAACGTTTCCTGCATTTGGGCTTCACTCAGGTGGTTGCCGAATACCTGGTCGCCGCCAGCGAAACCTGCACCCCAGGACCAGGTGCCGAGTGCAATTTTGGGTTGGTTATTCATGATGTTTTCCTTTTAAAGGATTGAGTTTAAAAGCTTCGTTTAAATTATCGGCGGGAAAGCGTACGTTTCTTTTTTTAATGACTCTCTTCGCTGGGAGGCCAGCAGACGAAAGGCTGGCTTGTGTCTGATGGGCCTCTTGCGGGTAAGGGGCTTAAAGCGCGGATTTTGATGTCCAAAGGAGTCAGTGCGTCAGCCCTGAGCCAGGTATCTGGATATCATCTTTCTCGCTGTCGTACAGGTGATATTGATTTTTGCCGGCTTGTTTGGCTCGGTACATCGCCTGATCGGCACGGCGTGTCAGTGTTTCGGCATCTTCACCGTCACGCGGAAACAGCGCAGCGCCGATGCTGATCGAAAGCTGTAGCGTATGTTGCCCAATTTCAAAAGGCGTGTTTGCTACGGCAAGCAGGCGAGAAAGCGCCGCTTCGCATTCATTGGTTTTTTTCAGGTCAGAAAGTACTGCGATGAATTCATCACCGCCAAGGCGTGCCAAAGTGTCGCTTTCACGCAAAGTGGTGCGTAACCGATGGGCAATGGCGACAAGTAACTGGTCGCCGGTTTCATGGCCATGCGTATCGTTAATTTCTTTGAAGCCGTCAAGGTCGAGATAGACCAGTGCCAGTTCATTCTGGTTGCGGCGGGCGTGTGCAATGGCCTGATGTAGGCGGTCGGCGAGCAACACACGGTTGGGAATGTCCGTGAGTGCGTCGTAATGCGCCATGCGTTCAAGCTGTTGCTGTTGCCGCTTGCTTTCAGTAATGTCCGAGGTGAAGGCGATATAGTAAGGTGAGGCGCAAGCTTCCGTGCCCTGGATTGCGCTGATACTGAGCCGCTGGGCATAAGTTTTTCCATTTTTGCGGCGATTCCAGACCTCACCTTGCCAGTATCCTGTCTGTATCAACTTCTTCCACATCGTTTTGTAAAAACTATCGTTATTTTGCCCGGATTTGAGAATGCGGGGGTTTTTTCCGATGGCCTCCTCGCGTGCATAGCCGGTGATTTGGCTGAATGCGGCATTGACGTCGATAATTTTGCCTGTGAAATCAGTGATGACGATTCCTTCGTGGGCATGGGAAAAAGCGTTGGCAATAAGCTTCAATCGTCTGTTTTCGGTCTTGTGCCGAGTGATGTCGGTGAAAAAAAGAATGCACCCGGTTTGCTGCCCATCCTGTTGAATGGGGTGAGAACGGAATTTGATGCAGCGACCGTCGTTAAGCGTGAGTTCTCGTATTAAATCATGTGCTTCGCCAGAAATATTGCTGGCGCTCCAATCGTTTGCCTGCCATTGCCGGCAGATTTCAGGTGAGCGGATTTGCGTGGAAAAGTACGCAAATATATCCGTAGCGCGTATGTTTTCGTGCGTAGGCAGCAGCGACTCGGGCAGTTGCCAAAGCGAGGTAAGCTGACGGTTCATCCCAGTGATTTCACCGCGCTCGTCAAGCGTCAGAATGCCGTCTTCACAAGCATCAATGACTGCTTGCAGTTGTGCATCAGCACCACCTGGCTGTTTATCAATATCCTTGTGCGTCATATTTTTGTTTGCTGGGTTTTTAAGGAGCAGAATTTTGCCTGCCAAACCCGATCAGTATTCCTGCTTTTGTTGCCGGATTTTCTGTGAATTTCGGTGCATTGTATCTCCCCACATACGGCTTGGCAGGTTTTTATGCGATGCGTATTGATCCGGAAGCGCAGGCGTCGCTAGAAGTCCGTACTGTCCAAATATCTGATTTTTGCCGTAATTCATTTACGGGAAACGGCTTTTTGAGTATAATCCAAAGACTTTCGTTACCCCTTTGAGGGGTGGTTTGCGGGGATGGGCTGTTTGCCCATTTTTTATTTGTAGCCATGGACTTACACGAACTTCTTGAAAAAACGGTGAATGGACTGGGCTTTGATCTAGTCGATGTCGAACAGAGTCCGCGCGGACGTATCTTGCGCGTATTTATTGATAAGCCGGAGAAACCAGGCGGCGTCGATGTGGAGGATTGCGCTGCGGTCAGTGACCATTTGTCGCGTGTGCTGGCGGTCGAAAACATTGATTACGACCGGTTGGAAATTTCATCGCCGGGGCTTGACCGGGTATTAAAGAAGCCGTCCGATTTCGAGCGTTTTTCGGGTTCGGAAGTCAATCTGCGTTTGCGTGTGCCATTATCCGGACGTAAAAATTTCAATGGCGTTTTGCGTGGTTTGCAGAACGGCACGGTGACGTTGGCGCTGGAAACGGGGGATGTTGCGCTGGCTTTCGACAATATCGACAAGGCCAGACTGGTGCCGAAGTTTGATTGATGCCAGGGCTAGAAACGGGAAATAGGGCAATAGAGGATTGCGAAAATGAGCCGGGAAATTTTGTTGCTGGTCGATGTGCTGGCGCGTGAAAAGAACGTTGACAAGGAAATCGTCTTCGCCGCGCTGGAAATGGCGCTTGCGTCGGCGGGTAAGAAACGTGTCGACGAAGAGGCCGATCTGCGCGTCGCGGTCGACCGTGAAACGGGTGATTTTGAAACTTTCCGCCGCTGGGAAGTCGTTGCTGATCAGGATTATCTGAACGAGGCGCTGACGATCCCGCTTTCCGAAGCGCAGAAACAGGATCCGGATGTTGCCGTCGGTGATTTTCTTGAAGAGACGATCGAACCGGTCGATTTTGGCCGGATTGGCGCACAGGCGGCCAAACAAGTCATCCTCCAGAAAATCCGTGATGCTGAGCGCGACCAGATTCTCAACGATTTCCTAAGTCGCAAGGAAAGTCTGGTGAATGGCACGATCAGGCGTATGGAGCGCGGCAACGCCATCATCGAAATTGGCAAGGTGGAAGCAATTTTGCCGCGCGATCAGATGATCCCGCGCGAGAACCTGCGCGTTGGCGATCGCGTCAAGGCTTTCCTGCTACGCGTTGATCGTCAGGCGCGCAGCCCGCAGTTGGTTTTGTCGCGCACGGTGCCGGAATTCATCGTCAAACTGTTTGAGATGGAAGTGCCGGAGATTGAGGATGGCTTGCTGGAAATCAAGGCGGCGGCGCGTGATCCGGGACTGCGTGCCAAAATTGCCGTCAAGTCGAATGATCAGCGCATCGACCCGATTGGCACCTGTGTCGGTATGCGCGGTATGCGCGTGACGGCGGTGACCAATGAACTGGCGGGCGAACGCGTCGATATTGTGCTCTGGTCGGCGGATCCGGCGCAATTCGTCATTGGCGCGCTGGCGCCGGCGGAAGTCATCTCCGTAGTGGTTGACGAAGACAAACACAGCATGGATGTCGTGGTTGATGAAGCGAATCTGGCGGTGGCGATTGGCCGCGGTGGTCAGAATGTGCGCCTGGCCTCGGAAATGACGGGCTGGGCCATTAACCTGATGACTGAAGAAGAGTCGCGGACCAAACAGGAGGCCGAATCGGCGGCTATCCGCGTGCTGTTCATGGAAAAACTCGATGTTGACGAAGACGTGGCGAATGTGCTGATCGACGAAGGTTTTTCGACGCTGGAAGAAGTCGCGTATGTTCCTTTGCAGGAAATGCTGGAAATAGAAAGTTTCGATGAGGCTACAGTGCAGGAACTGCGAGAACGCGCTCGTAACGCATTATTAACTGAGGCGATTGTGACCGAAGAACGTATTGGCAGCGTCGATGAACAGCTGTTGAATATGGAAGGCATGGACAAACCGCTCCTCGGCCAGTTAGCCAGCCACGATATCAAGACCCTTGACGATCTGGGTGATCTTTCCGTGGATGAGCTGGTGGAAATGAGCGGTATCGACGAGGCGCGGGCGAAGCAGCTCATTACCACGGCGCGCGCGCACTGGTTCGAATAAGGAAAGAGGAGGGGGAAGATTCTTATGGCGCAAATAAGCGTTGCCCAATTTGCCGACAGTCTTGGGATGCCGGCGACATCCCTGCTGGAGCAGTTGAAAAAGGCAGGTGTTAGCAAAAGCGCCCCGGATGAACTGCTGACTGAACAGGATAAAAGCCGTCTGTTGGATTTTCTACGCCACGCACATGGTGCGGCCGAGTCAAGAACCAAGATTACGTTGACGCGTAAGGAAACGACGGAAATCAAGTCGCAGGATGCTCAGGGAAAATCGCGCACGGTGCAGGTTGAGGTGCGCAAGAAGCGCATCCTGGTCAAGCGTGATCCTCTTTCACTCAAACCGACGGCAAAACAGCCTGCCAGTGCCCAGACGGCGGTGGCGGATGCAATGCAGTCGCCCACGATGCCTAAATCGGCGGATCCAGAAGCGCCGGCTATCGCGCTGGCGGCATCTGAGGCTCCTGTGTCGCAGGCCGGTTCCGTAGATTTGCCCTCATCTGGGCCGGCAGCTACCCCAGCGGCCGAATCTGCAGCGCCGGCGGCAATGCCGGTGACGCCAGCCGCTGAGGCAGAACAAGAACCATCGACAGTCACTGCGCCGGAGGCGCTGGCGCCGGCTGTAGAGGATCATCCTGTCGCCGCTAAAGTACCGAAAAAAGCGGCAGCTGATGCTAAATCCAGCAAATCGACCAAAGCCGATAAGGCATCAGTAGATAAGGCAGGAGAGGTTAAAGCGAAAGAGGCAAAGCGCGGCGATACAAAACCGACAGTTAAAAAGGTAGTCACACGCGCTTCGATCATTAGTGAAGAACAGCAGCGCCTGCGTGCCGAGGAAGAGCGCCGTAAGGCTGAATTGCGCGCGCGCCAAGAGGCTGAATTTATTGAAAAACAGCAGCGCGCTGCCGAACTGGCGCGTCTGAAGCAGGAAGCCGAGGCAAAGGCTGAAGCGGCGCGCGCTGCGGAAACCGCCAAAAAAGCTGCGGCGGCGGCGGCCAAGACCCTTGCTGAACGTCCGGCAAGCGAAGAAAAACCAACGAAATCCGCCGGCAAACAAGGGGCCTCCGACAAGGTGGATAAGAAGGGGGACAGGAAAGGCGGCGATCGGAAAAACAATCAATGGAAGGAAGAAGGTAGCGGCAAGCGCCAGGGATTGAAAGTGCGCGGCGGTGCGACCGGTACCTCCGGCTGGCGCGAAGGCAAGGCGGGCGGCAAACGGTCGGGACGGCGCGATGCCGTGGAATCGACGCATGGCTTCCAGCAACCGACCGAAGCAGTCGTGCATGATGTGCATGTGCCCGAGACGATTTCAGTCTCCGATCTGGCGCACAAGATGGCTGTCAAGGCAACGGAAGTCATCAAGACGTTGATGAAGATGGGGTCGATGGTGACCATCAATCAAGTGCTCGATCAGGAAACGGCGATGATCGTCGTCGAGGAAATGGGGCACCGTGCCTTTGCCGCTAAACTCGACGATCCCGATGCTTTCCTTGATGAGGCGACCAACAAGGATGCGCCGCAACTGCCGCGTGCGCCGGTGGTGACTGTCATGGGGCACGTTGATCATGGCAAGACCTCACTGCTCGACTATATCCGTCGCACGCGCATTGCTTCGGGGGAAGCGGGGGGGATTACCCAGCATATCGGCGCCTATCATGTCCATACGACACGCGGTATGGTAACTTTCCTCGATACGCCGGGGCATGAGGCATTCACGGCGATGCGCGCGCGCGGCGCCAAAGCGACCGACATCGTTATTCTGGTTGTCGCTGCTGACGATGGCGTGATGCCGCAGACGCGCGAAGCCATTCACCACGCCAAGGCGGCGGGGGTGCCGATTGTTGTAGCGGTGAACAAGATCGACAAACCGGAAGCCAATCCGGAGCGCGTCAAGCAGGAACTGGTGGCCGAGGAAGTGGTGCCGGAGGAATATGGCGGCGATTCGCCTTTTGTTTCGGTGTCCGCCAAAACCGGGCAGGGGATCGACGATCTGCTGGAAAACGTGCTTTTGCAGGCGGAGGTGCTTGAATTGACCGCGCCGCAGGATGCGCCGGCCAAGGGGCTGATCATCGAGGCCAGTCTTGACCGCGGGCGCGGCCCAGTGGCGACGATGCTGGTGCAGTCCGGGACATTGCACCAGGGCGATATTCTGCTTGCCGGCCAGGTGTTTGGCCGTATTCGCGCCATGATCGATGAAGATGGCAAGCACATCAAGGAGGCGGGGCCATCGATTCCGGTCGAAGTGCTTGGGCTTTCCGATGTGCCGGCGGCCGGTCAGGAAGCCGTGGTGCTTGCTGATGAACGCAAAGCACGCGAGATTGCCCTGTTCCGCCAGGGTAAATTCCGTGACGTGAAGCTGGCTAATAAACAGGCGGCCAATCTGGAAAATCTGCTTGAACAGATGGGCGAGTCCGATGTGAAGACATTGGCGCTGATCATTAAGGCCGATGTCCAGGGCTCACAGGAGGCGCTCGTGCAATCGCTGCAAAAATTGACAACCGACGAGGTCAAGGTCGATGTCATTCATGCGGCCGTCGGCGGTATCACCGAGTCCGATGTGCATCTGGCGCAGGCGTCCAATGCCGTCATCATCGGCTTCAACACGCGTGCCGATGCCGGTGCGCGCAAGACAGCGGAAAACGTTGGCATCCAGATCCGTTACTACAATATCATTTACGATGCCGTCGATGAGGTCAAGGCGGCGCTTTCAGGCATGCTCTCGCCAGAGAAACGCGAAGAAGTCACCGGGCTGGTCGAAATCCGTCAAGTCTTCCGTGCCAGCAAGATCGGGACGATCGCGGGCTGTTATGTGCTGGAAGGCGTGGTCAAGCGGACTTCGCGCGCACGTTTGTTGCGCGACAACGTGGTGATCTGGGAAGGCGAACTGGAGTCGCTCAAACGCTTTAAAGACGATGTGAAGGAAGTCCGCGCCGGCTTTGAATGCGGAGTGTCGCTGAAGAATTACACCAACTATGAGGCAGGCGATCAGCTTGAAGTGTTCGATGTAACCGAAGTGGCGAGGACGCTGTAAGTGAACCGTCATAAAGCTCATCACAGCTCGCATGGATTTTCACGCCAGGAACGCGTGGCCGAACAGATTCGCCGCGAACTGGCGACATTGATTGATGGTGAGCTGAAAGATCCGCGCATTGGCATGATCAGTATCACCGGTGTCGAAGTGACGCCCGATTACGCGCACGCTAAGGTGTTTTTCAGTACGCTGGCTGGCCACGAGCATGTCGATGGCGTGCTGTCCGGGCTGGCAAGCGCTGCGGGTTTCTTGCGGCGTGAGCTGGGTCGGCGCATCCGCATTCATACGACGCCGCAACTGCATTTTCTCTTTGACCCGTCGCTGGAACGCGGCGCGGAACTTACAAAGTTGATCGAAGAGGCCGTGACGAGTTCGCAAGACGCCGAGGCGGAAAACGCTTCCGACGAACCTTGACTGCTACAACGCGCCCAGCGCGCCGCTGGCAGCGCGTCGATGGGGTCGTGCTGCTCGATAAACCGGCGGGGATGACTTCCAACGCTGCTTTGCAGGCCGTTCGCCGCCTGTATGCTGCTGCCAAGGGCGGCCATACGGGGACACTTGATCCGTTGGCTACGGGGCTGTTGCCGCTCTGTTTTGGCGAGGCGACCAAGTTTTCCGCCGATCTGCTCGACGCGCCAAAGACCTACGAAGCCAATGTTCTGTTCGGCATCAGCACCTCGACCGGCGATGCCGAGGGCGAAGTGTTGGAGCGCCGCTGCGTCGAATTCTCGCAGCCTGAGCTTGAACGGGCGCTGGCTTCGTTTTGTGGTCCGATTCGCCAGATCCCGCCGATGTATTCGGCATTGAAGCGCAATGGTCGCCCGCTGTATGAGTTGGCGCGGCAAGGCGTTACGGTCGAACGCGCTGCGCGCACCGTGACCATTCATTCGCTGGAATTGCTGGCATTTTCTGGTGAAAGTTGCAAAGTGCGTGTGGTTTGCAGCAAGGGGACTTACATTCGCGTGCTGGTCGAAGACATTGGGAAAATGCTTGCCTGTGGCGCCCATTTGACGGCCTTGCGGCGTACTGCTGTAGGCGATCTGACACTCAATGCTGCTGTTCCGTTATCGGTGCTGGATAGCGGCGGTGAAATGGTGCGCCGACAGGCACTGCTGCCGGTGGATACCTTGCTACACAGCCTGATGCCGGTGAGTATCGATGCGCCGGCCGCCCAGCGGTTTTTACACGGTAACCCTGTCATGCTGTCTGAAACCAGGCTGCGCAGTGCATCGAGGGGAAACGATCATTATGAAAAATGCCGCGTTTATCGTGACAGCCAGTTGCTGGGCATTGGTGCGCTTGATTTCAATGGTCAACTGAAACCGGTCAGGTTGCTGACCGCAGAACAGAAATCTTCCTGAATTTTTGGCGGTATGCTTTCTAAGCGTGACCATTGGTCACTAGGGCTGGGAAACCTATCGAATCACAATACGCAATGGTGTTTTCGCTCCCTTTGGCATGTAGATTACGGATTCCCCGAGAAGCGTTCATTTTCAGTTTTTTCCGGACATGATGCGCCAAGTGATCATTAGCTTTGTAGATAATCTTGGCGAATTCATGTCCCCAAACTTGGTTGTCGCATCTTGGCGGCTAGGCTATAATGCGAACCCCCGCTCAACCCGGAGCGGGATTTTCTTTTATTGATCAATATCAGACGTTAGCTCTATCAAACTGGGGCGCGTCGTTTTCTAGAGAGAGTTTGACATGGCAATTACTGTGGCGCAGAAAGCGCAGATTATGGCTGATTATCAGCGCGCCAAGGGCGATACCGGTTCGGCTGAAGTACAGGTGGCATTGCTAACCGCACGTATCAATGACTTGACTGTCCATTTCAAGGAACATGCCAAGGACCACCACTCCCGCCGCGGTCTGCTGCGGATGGTGAGCCGTCGCCGTAAGTTGCTGGATTATCTGAAGCGTACGAATGTCGATTCATACCGCGCGCTGATTCAGCGTCTCGGTTTGCGTAAATAATCTGTCTGCAAACGCCGCACTGCGGTTGGAGAGCAGACAATGATGATTGACTGGCAGCGGCCAACCCGCAAGGGTTGTGCCGCTGTTTTTGTTTTGCTTTGGGGTTTGTTGTGTTACGCAGTAGGGGTATATAGATGTGTATAGATGGCACATGGATTTTGCCGATGTGCCGAACTGTCGAGAAAGGAAGAAATGTTTAATTTTGTCAAAAAAACTTTTACCTACGGAGCGCACCAGGTTACGTTGGAAACGGGCGAGATCGCCCGTCAGTCGGGCGCTGCCGTGCTGGTGTCGATGGATGAGACAGTCGTTCTGGTGACCGTGGTCGGTAACAAGTCGGTTAAGCCCGGGCAGGATTTTTTTCCACTGACTGTCGATTACATTGAGAAAACCTATGCCGCCGGGCGCATTCCAGGCGGATTCTTTAAGCGTGAAGGCCGTCCGTCAGAAAAAGAAACGCTGACCTCGCGTTTGATTGACCGTCCACTGCGCCCGCTTTTCCCTGACGGTTTTTTTAACGAAGTACAAATTGTGGCGATGGTCGTTTCGCTCAACCCTGAGGTCGATCCGGACATCCCGGCAATGATCGGTGCTTCGGCGGCGCTGGCGGTTTCCGGTATTCCTTTCAATGGACCGATTGGCGCTGCGCGCGTGGGTTACATCAATGACCAGTACATACTTAATCCGACCCAGACGCAGCTCAAGGATAGTCGCCTTGATCTCGTTGTCGCCGGTACACAGGCGGCCGTACTGATGGTCGAGTCGGAAGCGGATATTCTGCCGGAAGACGTTATGCTCGGTGCGGTGGTTTTCGGCCATGAGCAGATGCAGACTGCCATCAATGCCATCAATGAGTTCGTTGACGAAGGGGGTAAGCCTGAATGGGACTGGACACCCGCGCCCAAAGATGAAGAACTTGTCGCCAAATTGAATGCGCTGGTTGAGGCGGATGTTCAGGAAGCTTTCCGCATTACCAGTAAACAGGAGCGTACGCAGCGACTTAGTGAAATTTCTGCCCGGGCGATCGAAACGCTGACAGTGGGTGAGAATGCGCCGGATGCGGCGACGATCGGCAACCTGCTGTTTGATATCGAATCACGCATCGTTCGCGGCCGTATTCTGGCCGGAGAGCCGCGTATTGACGGGCGTGATACACGTACCGTTCGCCCGATTGCCATTCGTTCCGGCGTGTTGCCGCGTACCCATGGTTCGGCGCTATTTACGCGCGGTGAAACGCAAGCCCTAGTTGTCGCGACACTCGGAACGGGTCGCGATGAGCAGATTATTGATGCACTGTCCGGTGAAACGCGTGAGCGCTTTATGCTGCATTACAATTTCCCGCCGTATGCGACGGGTGAGTGCGGTCGTGTCGGGTCGCCGAAGCGGCGTGAGATCGGTCACGGACGTCTAGCCAAACGGGCGATGGTTGCCGTGCTGCCGAAAACCGAGGATTTTTCCTATACCATGCGTGTCGTTTCGGAAATCACCGAATCAAATGGCTCCAGCTCAATGGCCTCGGTCTGCGGTTCGACGCTGGCGCTGATGGATGCCGGCGTGCCGCTCAAGGCGCACGTTGCCGGTATTGCTATGGGGCTGATCAAGGAAGGTAACCGCTTTGCCGTGCTGACGGATATTCTGGGCGATGAAGATCATCTCGGCGATATGGACTTTAAGGTGGCCGGTACTGATACAGGCGTGACCGCCTTGCAAATGGACATCAAGATCCAGGGCATTACCAAGGAAATCATGCAGGTGGCGCTGGCTCAGGCAAAAGAAGCGCGTCTGCATATCCTCGCAAAAATGCAGGCAGCAGTTGCTGCGCCGCGTCAGGAGGTTTCCAACTATGCACCGCGCCTGTATACGATGAAGATCAATCCGGACAAGATTCGCGACGTGATCGGCAAGGGAGGCGCGGTTATCCGTGCGATTACCGAAGAAACCGGCACGACGATTGATATCAAGGAAGACGGTACGATCACGATCGCCTCGGTCAATGCTGAAGCGGCAGATGCCGCCAGATCGCGCATTGAGTCGATTACGGCGGATGTGGAAGTGGGCAAGATTTACGAGGGCACCGTGCTCAAGCTGCTGGATTTCGGCGCTATCGTCAGCATTTTGCCAGGGCGTGACGGTCTGCTGCATATCTCGCAAATTGCCAACGAGCGCGTCAATGCGGTTTCAGACTACCTCAAGGATGGCCAGAAGGTTCGCGTCAAAGTGCTTGAGGCGGATGAAAAAGGGCGTATTCGCCTGTCGATGAAAGCGATCACCGCGGAGGATAGCGGCGCGGCAGGGGGTTCCCAGTAGTTCAGTACTAAATTTTGCCTGAAGACGAAAAAGCCACCCTGTTCCGGGTGGCTTTTTTCTTGGTAAGTTTCGGCGAGCGGTGCAGGAAAAAAATACAGCCTACAGCCCGCAACCCACGGCCGTGTTACTTGGCGACTTGCTTTTCGCGCACTTCCTCGAGGGTTTTGCAGTCGATGCACAGCGAGGCCGTCGGGCGTGCTTCCAGGCGCTTGATGCCGATTTCAACACCGCAAGCACTGCAATAACCATAATCACCGCTATTGATCATGGCGATCGTGTCGTCGATTTTCTTTATCAGCTTACGTTCGCGATCACGGTTACGCAGCTCGATGGCGATATCGGTTTCCTGGCTGGCACGATCGTTGGGATCGGCGAAAACGGTTGCTTCGTCCTGCATGGTTTGCACCGTTCGCTCAATATCCTTCATCAGGCCAGCCTTGAGTGATTCCAGAATATTCCGGAAATGGGCGAGCTGGCGTGGATTCATGTATTCCTCTCCCTTTTTAGGGACATAAGGAGGAATGTTTTTCTCTTTCGAGCGCGATCGTTCTGGCATGTCTGAAAGTCAAGCAATCGTGGTGGAAAATCGGCTTCATATCAAAAAACAGCGCGTGCTGCAACTAGCTGAGCAGGCGATATTCAGATAGCAGCCAAATCAAAAGTGTACAATAACTGCTCTCTCCACTTTTTTCTAGTCAGCTGATGAGCGAAAAAATGTGTCACTGGTTTGACTTGCCTTTTTCTCTGGGTCGTGTGCTTTTTTGCTCCAGGATTGACCAGAATCAATGCTATCGGTAAAATGCGCGCTTCTTCGGGGCGTAGCGCAGCCTGGTAGCGCATCTGCTTTGGGAGCAGAGGGTCGTGAGTTCGAATCCCACCGCCCCGACCAGAATAGAATGGCAAGTCCTCGCCGAAGGCTTGTGATATGTCCCGAGGGATACGTATTCATCGGCACCTGGCGCCCGTAGCTCAACCGGATAGAGCACCGGCCTTCTAAGCCGGGGGTTGTGAGTTCGAGTCTCGCCGGGCGCGCCAGAAATAGATACGATGGCGATGTTAGCTCAGTTGGTAGAGCAACGGATTGTGATTCCGTGGGTCAGCGGTTCGATCCCGCTACATCGCCCCAACGAAGTGTTTGGGCCAATCCTTTGGGATTGGCTTTTTCTTTGCTTCTTCTTTATATCGCATTCCCTGTGTGTTTTGCGTGTGTTTTTGCTAATCCCCCCATCCATCCTGTCGAATTTCCGCTGGTCCCGTGCAATCGCGCCAGACAAGCATTTGATTTGCCGAGGCAATGAAATCCATGCAGCGGCCTGAAATCGGGAAAATCTTGGTGCCCGTCAAACGGGTTATTGACCCCTGTGTGGCGATCCGCATCAAGGGCGATGGCACGGGCGTAGAGACAGCGGGTGTCAGGATGAGCATGAATCCGTTTGATGAAATTGCCGTTGAGGCCGCCGTTCGCCTCAAGGAAAGCGGGGCGGCAAATGAGATCATTGCCGTCTCCTGTGGTGTATCCGCCTGCGCAGAAACGCTGCGCACTGCTCTGGCGATGGGGGCTGACCGCGCCATTCTCATTGAAACCGGTATCGAGCTTCAGCCGCTGGCTGTGGCCAGAGTGCTGGTAGCGCTGTGCCGGCAAGAATTGCCGAATCTTGTTATCTGCGGCAAACAGGCGATCGATAGCGATGCCGGTCAGACAGGTACGATGCTTGCCGCCTCGCTTGACTGGCCGCTGGCGACGCGCGTTTCCCATCTAAATGTTTCTGAAGGGCGGGTTTTGGCGACATGCGAAACCGACGATGGATGCGAAGCCTGGCAGCTGCGGCTTCCGGCGCTATTAACCGTTGAATTGGGGCTGAATACGCCGCGCTACGTGACGTTGCCCAATCTGATGAAAGCGAAGAAAAAACCTTTGGATACGCTGAGGCCGGAGGCATTGGGCATTGATGTTGGCTCGCGGCTGGCGCAGGTATCGATAAGCGCACCACCGCCACGCCGAGCGGGCGTTCGCGTCGCCGATGTTTGCGAGTTGATTAGATGTCTGCGCGATGAAGCGCAAGTGCTCTGATAGGCCTTCCATGTCTCCCAGCCCTTTTGCCCCCGTCGTTTCTGGTATTTCTTCCGGGATTCGTGTACTGGTCATTGCGGAAAATACCGGGGACGGCCTCAGCAAGACGGTGCCTCCAATCGTGTCAGCCGCCCGACAATTGGGCGGCGAAGTGCATGTGCTGATCAATGATGGCAGTGATGCTGCTTCGGCCTTGGCCGCCCGCGCAGTGGCGGCGTTGCCGGGCGTTTCGCTGGTGAAGATTGCCGAAACTGCATATGCCTCTGCCAATGAGGCTGCTCCGAGAGCGGAAGATACGGCAGCGTTGATCCTGGCGCATGCAGGCGGTTATACGCATATTTTGGCGGCGGATTCAGGATATTTCCGCAATGTACTGTCGCGCCTCGGCGCCTTGCTGGGGGTCGAGCCGATCACTGGCGTCGTGCGTATTGCATCGCCCGACACCTTTGTTCGGCCCGTGTATGCGGGTAATGCGCTGTTGACGGTGCGCAGCGGCGATCCGGTAAAAATTCTGACGCTTCGGGCGGCGAGCTTGGCAACGGCAAGCGATGATGCGGAAACGAATGGGGATAGCAGGCGTGGCAGCCGGGATGAGCAGTGCGGCCAGGCCGCAATGACAGTCGTTGCGCCTGCCCCCGCAACCTTGCCGGCGGTTGCCGCAGCGGCGGTGCTGCTTGAACGCCGGTGTACGATGAACATAGAGGGCGGAAAAACCTCGCCATCCCTGGATGCCGCGCGTATCGTCGTCGCGGGCGGCCGTGGTCTGGGGAGCGCCGAGAACTTTACGATGCTGCTGACGCCGTTGGCCGAGCAGCTGGGGGCGGCGCTGGGCGCCAGCTATGGCGCGGTCAGCGCGGGATATGCCGCCAATGCGCTACAGATTGGCCAGACAGGGCGAATCATTGCCCCGGAGCTTTACATTGCCGTGGGAATTTCGGGCGCAATTCAGCATCTGGCCGGCGTTAAGGAGGCGCGAGTCATCGTTGCAATCGACAAAGATCCGGAAGCGCCGATTTTCAAAGTCGCCGATTATGGGCTGGTTGCCGATCTCTTCGATGCCGTGCCGGCGCTGACGCGAGCGCTGGCTGCAATGAGTAAAAAAGCGTGATGTCATGGGTCGTGAGAGCGTCAAATTTGATGTCGTCATCGTGGGCGGCGGTCCGGCGGGATTATCGGCGGCGATTCGCCTTAAACGGCAAGCGCAGGCGAACGGGCGGGAAATCAGCGTTTGCTTGATTGAAAAAGCCGCCGAAATTGGCGGACACACGCTTTCCGGCGCCATCGTCGATCCGCGCGCATTGGATGAATTGCTGCCTGATTGGCGGGAACAGGATTCGCCGCTCAAACTCGCCGTATCGGAAGAGGCGTTTTTCTGGCTATCCGAGCGCGGCAGCATCCAGATACCGCATGGCCTGTTGCCTGCCTGTTTCTGTCAGGCCGACAATTACCTCGTCTCGCTTGGTGATCTATGCCGCTGGTTGGCGCAGCAGGCCGAGACCTTGGGGGTCGAGATTTTCCCCGGCTTTGCGGCAAGAGAAATTCTTCTGGGAGATACCGTGGATGGCGAACGCGTCGTCAATGGCGTGATTACTGGGGATTTCGGGCGTCTCCGAGACGGTTCGCCGGGTCCGGACTTTCAGCCGGGAATGGCGCTGCGCGGCAAATACACGCTGTTTGCCGAAGGGTGTCGCGCGTATCTCGGAAAGCGACTGATTGAGCAGTATCGCCTAGATGAGGGTGCCGCGCCACAAACATATGGACTGGGGTTCAAGGAAGTCTGGGAAGTGCGGCCGGAAAATCACGCTCCGGGCCGTGTCCTGCATACCTGCGGTTGGCCGCTGAAGCCGGATACCTATGGCGGCGGTTTTTTGTATCACCAGCAAGATCGGCGGGTTGCTGTCGGGTTTGTCGTCGGGCTGGGGTACGCCAATCCTTATCTATCCCCTTTTGAGGAATTTCAGCGCTTTAAGACACATCCGCGTATCCGCGCCTGTTTACACGGGGGCCGGCGCATTGCCTATGGGGCCAACAGCGTTCCATCCGGCGGGCTGCAGGCCATGCCTCGGCTGGTATTCCCCGGTGGTGCGCTGGTCGGCGATGCGGCTGGTTTTCTCAATGCGGCGCGCGGTAAGGGCGTGCATGGCGCCATGTTGTCCGGCATGCTGGCGGCGGACGCCTGTTTTGCGGCGCTGAGGGCAGGCCGCGCGGGCGATGTGCTGAGCGCGTATCCGCAGGCATTTTGCCGCAGTTGGCTGCACGATGAACTGTGGGCGACACGCAACTTTAAGCCCTGGTTGACGAAAGCGGGACTGTATTTCGGCAGCGCACTGTTCGCCGCCGAGCAGAAACTGTTTGCCGGCAATGTGCCGTGGACGTTGCGTGTCAGAGTGCCGGATCATGCCGCTTTGCGTCCTGCGGCTGCTTTCTCGCCGATTGTCTATCCGCCGGCGGATGGTGTATTGACGTTCGACCGGCCGTCGTCCGTGTTCCTGGCAAATCTGCGTTATGGAAAAGATCAGCCCGTTCATTTGCATCTTAAGAATGAGCGTTTGCCGGTTTCCGTCAATCTCGCCAAGTACGATGCCCCGGAGCAGCGTTACTGCCCGGCCGGCGTGTATAGGGTTCTGCACGAGGGGCCGGAGCGCACGCCGCGTTTACAGATTGATGCGCAGAATTGCCTGCATTGCAGAACCTGCGATATCAAGGACCCGCTGCAAAATATTAAATGGACGCCGCCGCAAGGCGGCGACGGGCCGGCATATACAAGTTTATGAAGCCGAAGATGCCGAACGGAGCGTTACCCAAGCCGCTTTTTTCCTACCGCCCGTATTGGGCGAAGCGTTTCGGCATTGCGCCGTTTTTGCCGATGTCACGTGAAGAAATGGAGGTGCTGGGTTGGGATTCCTGTGATGTGATCATCGTTTCCGGCGATGCCTATATTGACCATCCGAGCTTCAGTACGGCGCTGATCGGGCGCTTGCTCGAAGCGCAGGGCTTCCGCGTGGGCATCATTGCCCAGCCTGACTGGCATTCGGCCGAGCCTTTCCGCGTGCTTGGCCGGCCGAATCTCTTTTTCGGCGTATCGGCCGGCAACATGGATTCGATGGTCAACCGTTATACGGCTGACCGCAAGTTTCGCTCCGATGACGCCTATACGCCGGATGGCGCGCCGAATCGCCGCCCAGACCGCGCTGTGATCGTCTATGCGCAGCGCTGCCGGGAGGCGTATCCGGAGGCAAATGTCGTGATCGGGGCGATTGAAGCCAGCCTGCGCCGCGTCGCCCATTACGACTACTGGTCGGATACCGTGCGGCGTTCAGTGCTGCCGGATGCAAAGGCCGATCTGTTGATCTATGGCAATGCCGAGCGTGCCATGGTCGCGCTGGCGCATCGCCTGGCGATGGGTGAGCCGATTGCTGCCATCCGTGACCTGCGCGGTACGGCTTTCATGACGGCGCGGGGCTGGTTGCCGGCAGATGATTGGACGGAAATCGATTCAACCCGTGTCGATACGCCGGGACGGCTTGACCGCCCCGCCAATCCTTATGGCGAGACGGTGCGCCAGGATTGCCCGGCAATGGCCAAAACGGCAGAAAGCTCCGTGCCATATGAAAAAGCGGAAAAAGCATCTGTGAAAAAAGCGGCGGCACAACCGCTGATTTTTTATACGCAAGATCGTCAGGCGCGCCGCCAGGATCGTGGCAGTAAATCCGCCGTGGAGTCCGGGAAGGCAGAAAATGCCGGGCATATTGCTGCACGTTCGCGTACCGTGATTCGTCTGCCCTCCTATGAACAGGTGCGCGATGACCCGGTGCTGTACGCACATGCTTCGCGTACCTTGCATCTGGAATCGAATCCCGGTAACGCGCGTGCTTTGGTTCAGGCGCATGGTGCGCGCGATGTCTGGCTCAATCCGCCGCCGATACCGCTGACGACGGCGGAAATGGATGGCGTCTACGACCTGCCTTTCCAGCGCGAACCGCATCCTGCTTACGGGCAGGCCAGAATTCCCGCCTACGAGATGATCCGTTTTTCGATCAATATCATGCGCGGCTGCTTCGGCGGTTGCACGTTCTGTTCGATTACCGAGCATGAAGGGCGCATCATCCAGAGCCGCTCGGAAGCTTCTGTATTACGGGAGATCGAGGATATCCGCGACAAAACGCCGGGCTTTACCGGCATTATTTCCGATCTCGGCGGGCCGACAGCCAACATGTACCGCATGGCTTGCCGGGATAAGCACATCGAGTCGGCCTGTCGGCGGCTGTCGTGCGTTTTTCCTGATATTTGCCACAATCTCATCACCGACCATGCGCCGCTGATCGATTTATATCGCAAGGCGCGCGCTGTGCCAGGCATCAAGCGCATTCTGATCAGTTCCGGGTTGCGCTACGATTTGGCCGTGCGTTCGCCGGAGTACATCAGAGAGCTGGTGGCGTATCATGTCGGCGGTTATCTGAAAATCGCACCGGAACACACCGAGCCGGGCCCGCTTGCGTACATGATGAAGCCGGGTATCGGTGCGTATGATCAATTCAAACGGCTTTTCGATAAGGCATCGCGGGATGCGGGCAAGGAACAATACCTGATTCCTTACTTTATCGCGGCGCATCCGGGGACGGGCGATGAGGATATGCTCAATCTGGCCCTCTGGCTCAAACGGAACGGTTTCCGACTCGATCAGGTGCAAACTTTCCTGCCGACGCCCATGGCGCTGGCGACGACGATGTTCCGCAGCGGACGTAATCCGCTGAAAAAGGTAACGCGTGATGCGCCACGGGTCAGCACTGTACGCGGTGCGCGCCAGCGCCGTCTGCATAAGGCTTTCTTGCGTTATCACGATCCTGATAATTGGCCGTTGTTGCGCGAGACGCTGAAACAAATGGGGCGTGCTGATCTGATTGGCAATGGCAAGCGGCATCTGGTGCCGAATTTTCAACCGGCAGGAACAGGCGATAAGCGGTACGGGAATCCAACCAAAAAACCGAAAATCAGAACCTTGCCGCCGCGCGGGGGACGATCATCAAAATGAGCGCAAGGCACGATTGGGTTACGAATCGTCTGAAAAAAGCAGAACGCCGGCAAATGCGCGATGGAACTGCATATGATGCCGTAAGTCCGCAAGCTGAAATGGTATTTCCAATGGTGTTACATTGACCGGAACTGCAGGGCATTGATAAAATCGCATTTTTTCGACAGGTGTGCCATGCGTCAAAAATTGGTTGTAGGTAACTGGAAAATGAACGGCAGTTTGCAGGCCAACCAGTCGCTTCTCAAGGAACTATCGGCAGGTATTACGGATGCGTGTGGCGTTGCTGTTGCTGTCTGCGTGCCGTTTCCCTACCTGGCGCAGGCGCAGGCGTTGCTGGCTAAAACGTCCCTGGCGTGGGGGGCACAGAATCTGAGTGAAAAGGATTCTGGTGCATTTACTGGTGAAGTTGCCGCATCAATGCTGCGTGATTTTGCCTGCCGCTATGTGCTGGTCGGGCATTCGGAACGGCGTACGCTGTATGGTGAAAATAATGCGTTGGTTGCCGAGAAGTTTGCCGTGGCGCTGGCGGGCGGTTTACAGCCGATATTGTGCGTTGGCGAAACGCTGGCTGAACGTGAAACCGGAAAGACGGGGGAGGTCGTCGCAAAGCAGGTCGCCGCTGCGATTGATCGTGCCGGTATTGCGGCTTTTTCCAAGGCTGTTGTCGCATATGAGCCTGTCTGGGCAATTGGTACCGGTAAAACAGCCAGTAGTGCGCAAGCGCAGGAAGTCCATGCCGCTATTCGGGCGCAGGTGGCGCGTGCTGATGTCAAGGTTGCTGAAGGTTTGCAGATTCTTTATGGTGGGAGCGTTAAGCCGTCGAATGCCGCAGAGCTATTCGGCATGCCCGATATCGATGGTGGGTTGATCGGTGGTGCTTCGCTGGTGGCGAGTGATTTTCTGGCAATTTGCCAAGCTGCGACCCCGGCTTAATAAGGCAAGGATTATTTATGGAGTTTCTTTTTTCGTTAGCGCTGACGCTGCACGTTTTGGCAGCAGTCGGGATCGTTGGGCTGGTGCTGGTACAACACGGCAAAGGTGCGGATATGGGCGCGACTTTTGGTAGTGGCGCTTCGGGTAGCCTGTTCGGTGCCGCCGGTTCAGCCAACTTTCTTAGCCGTACGACGGCAGTGCTTGCCGTCGTGTTCTTCTTGACGAGTCTGTCTCTGGCGTATTTTGCCTCAAATACGCCAAAGACAACTGGTAGTGTGATGGAGGATGCGGTAAAATCCGCCCCAGAAGCTGTGACTGCTCCCGCAGCGGGGGAAGAAGTTCCGGCTCCTGCGGATTCTGCTTCAAAGGCCAAAGATATTCCAAAGTAACAGCTTATTTTTTAAGGTGACGGATCTCTCTCGCAGTACCGTTGCCTGTTGTTTGGGTGTGCCGACGTGGTGAAATTGGTAGACACGCTATCTTGAGGGGGTAGTGACTTCGGTCGTATGAGTTCGAGTCTCATCGTCGGCACCAAATAAAAAGAAAAGGTCGGTTAGGCGCGCTTATTTCCTTATTTGAACAAAAACAAAAAAACGCTCGCCCCAAAAAAGTAATTCGTCTAAGAAAACCGTTTCACGGCAATAGAATTAATTATATTCGCTGGTGAAATTGGTTTTTTACAAAGCGGTAGGCCAAAAAGCACAGATTGCGCGACAAGGAGCAGTATCGGGATTGTTGTGTCCAGTGATTAATTGCTGTCTTGTATTTCTATTTCTTGTCGATGTGTTTTTCCCTATTTATTAGGATGTTTTAGGGGTTATGAATAATCATCTGGTATCTCGCGCTGACGAGAAGCATCTCATAGAAGTCGAACTAGAAAGCACCCAGGCGTATCACGGCCACCTGCTTGATGTGCGCGTGGATCGTGTACGCCAGCCCGATGGTCGCGAGGCGACGCGCGAATACATTCGGCATCAGGGAGCGGTCGTCGTTGTTCCCATTCTCGATAATGGCGAGCTGGTTTTTGAACGGCAGTTCCGTTATCCCCTGCGACGTGTTTTTCTTGAATTCCCGGCGGGAAAAATTGAAGCGGATGAAGATGTTCTGATGACCAGCCAACGTGAGCTGCTGGAAGAAACGGGCTATACGGCGAACGACTGGCGACATCTAGGTGTATTACATCCCTGCATTGGTTATTCTGACGAGCGAATTGAGATTTTTTCTGCGCGTGGTTTGCAGCGGACCCCCGAAGGGCAGCGGCTCGATCAGGGTGAGTTTGTCGAATTGCTAACATTAAGCCTGGATGCGGCGCTAGAGGCAGTGCGTCATGGCGAGATCACAGACGGTAAAACGATTGCTGCGCTCTTTTGGGCAGAAAAAATTATGCGCTCGGACTGGTAGCCAGATACTGCTTGTGATTTCGCCCGAGGCTTCGTATATCGCTCTATTTCTGGAATGAATCTCGTTCTTCAGAATGCGGTGATTGCCCTGAGCAGCGTGCTAGAATCCACCGGTTTTTATCTTGTGGAGAAAGTCTGATGTTCCAGTCCGCCCTGATCCAGGATTTACATGATCGCGGCCTGATCGCTCAGTTGACCGATGCGCGCGGGCTTGATGCCTTACTGGCAAGCTCATCGGTGACACTGTATTGTGGTTTTGATCCGACGGCGGATAGTCTACATCTTGGGCATCTGGTGCCCGTATTGGTGCTCAAACGCTTTCAGCAGGCCGGACATAAGCCAATTGCGCTGGTTGGCGGCGCAACGGGTATGATCGGTGACCCCAGCTTCAAGGCGACTGAACGCAAACTTAATACCCCCGAAATTATCGCGGGCTGGGTTGTGAATATTCGTGCCCAAGTCGCACCGTTTCTGAATTTTGATGGCGTCAATGCAGCAATCATGGCCAATAACTATGACTGGTTTGGCGGCATGGGCGCACTCGATTTTCTGCGTGATATCGGTAAACATTTCTCGGTCAATGCAATGATCAAGAAAGAGTCGGTGCAGCAACGCATCAATCGCGACGAGCAGGGTATTTCCTATACGGAATTTTCCTATAGCCTGTTGCAAGGCTATGATTTTGTCGAGCTGAACCGGCGTTATGATTGTGTATTGCAGATTGGTGGTTCAGACCAATGGGGCAACATTACCGCCGGTGCCGATCTGACACGGCGGCTGAATCAGAAGCAGGTGTATGGTCTGACGCTCCCGCTAGTGACGAAATCCGACGGAACCAAATTCGGCAAGACAGAATCGGGCGCCATTTGGCTGGATGCAAAAAAAACTTCGCCCTATGCTTTTTATCAATTCTGGATCAATACAGCCGATGCAGATGTCTATAAATTCATGCGCTATTTCACTTTTCTGTCTATCGAGGAAATCGACGCCATTGAAGCGGCCGATAATGCGGGCGGGAAGAAGCCGGAAGCGCAGCGCATCCTGGCCGAGCAGGTGACCGAACTGGTGCACGGACAGGCGGCGCTACAAGCGGCACAGCGTATTTCGAAGAGTCTGTTTTCCGGCGATCTCGACGCACTGACCGAATCGGATTTCGAACAGTTGGCGCAGGATGGTGTGCCGGGACTGACATTGGAAAAGTCGGTAGATGGTCTGGTTGATGCACTGGCGGCGGCGGGGTTGACCAAATCGAAGAGTGAGGCGCGCGGCTTTCTGCAAAGCGGCAGTGTCCAGGTGAATGGAGTCAAAATAGACGCCATTGATTACCGTTTTGCCGAAACCGACCGCCGTTTTGGTCGCTTTACCCTCCTGCGCCGTGGTAAAAAGAATTACGCAATGCTGCGCTGGCAATAATGCGGAAAATCGCCGCGCTCTTAACGGACAGGGTTTTTCATGAAGCTGCAACAACTTCGCTATCTGGTTGAAGTTGCGCGTTCCAATCTGAATATTTCAGAAGCGGCGGAAGTTTTATATACCTCGCAACCCGGCGTATCCAAGCAGATCAAATTACTGGAAGACGAGCTGGGTATCATTATTTTTGAGCGTAGCGGTAAACGGCTGACGGCTATTACCGAGCCAGGAAAACGCGTGCTCGAAATTGCACAGCGGCTTTTGCGCGAGACGGAGAATATCAAACGTGTTGGTGAAGAATACGCCAGCGGCAAATCAGGCCGACTGGCGATTGCAACAACGCATACCCAGGCGCGCTATGCTTTGCCGCGCATTGTCAAGGAGTTTGTTGGGCGCTATCCGAAGGTTCGATTGACCCTGCACCAGGGCAATCCCGCGCAGATTGCCGAATGGACTTTACAAGGAAAGGCGGATCTGGCGATTGCTACCGAACTTGATCAGTATCCTGAACTTGTCGTTCTGCCCAGTTACCAATGGGGACTTTGCCTTATCGCTCCAGATGGGCATCCGGTGCTTGCGGAAAAAAATCTGACACTATCCGTACTGACAAAATGGCCGTTGATTACTTACGATACGGTATTTTCCGCGCGCACCCGCGTCGATCAGGCGTTCGAACGGGCGCAGCTTACGCCGAACATTGTACTGGCGGCGATCGACACGGATGTGATCAAAACCTATGTTGAATTAGGGCTGGGGCTTGGCATCATTGCCGATATCGCTCACGATGCTGAGCGTGATGTAGGTTTGTGCGCCATGGATGCTGCGCATCTGTTTGGCTCAAATATCACGCGGATCGGTTTGCGCCGCGGCACCTATTTGCGCTGTTTTGAATACGACTTTATTAGCCTGTTTGCCGGGCATCTGACCCGAAAGGCCATTGATATGGCAATGTCCGGCACGGGCGTCGGTGATGATTATGCCCTTTGAACAAAGAACGTTTAAAGATCCGCTTGCCCGGCTGGTGACATACATTACCGGTGTGTTGTCCATGGTTGCCGCCGTGATTTTTTCCCTATTCCTGCTGACAGTCGCGGCGGTCGTTGGCTTTGGCGCATGGGCTGGTTTTTGGTGGAGAAAACACAAACAGCGCCGCTCGCCGGATGGGCGGGGAAGAAATGGCGTACATACCAACATCCCCGGGCGATTTGCAAAAAGTAGAGTCGACGATGGCGATATTATTGAAGGCGAGGCTACGCGCATCGCGGATGAACATGACGCAGAACATACTTCGCCTTCTTAAGGTCGGATACGGCTATTGCTGTGTAGATGCCCACTCAGCGCGCAATGCTTCGGTATCTTCGCGGCCAGATAGCCAGTTCTGGTAATTGGTCATATCGAAACGCACCAGCCTGACGGTATCGAACATGCCGAGCAAGGCAGCGCAAACAGACTGCTGTAAACGCCACATCACAGGGTCACGCTTGGGCAGCGTCATCCAGTCGTCGAGTGTGTCGTACCAGATGACAAAAATCGCTTTCGGTGCTCCGCCTTTTTCCCGCATCTGGATGCGAATATTGTCAGCCGTAGCATCGAGCGCCAGAGACCGCCATTCATTGAGCTCTTTCATCCGGCTGATGAGGCTTTCTGGAATCGGACTTTCCCCATTTTCCCATTCCTGCCAACGCTGCTCGGAAGTGCCTTGCGGCGCATCATGACTGGTTGTGATAAAGCGCGCTGCTTCGGGAACGGTAAAGAAAAACAGGCGTCGCAGTCCTTTCAACATCGTTGGTGTCATAACTTTCCTCGCAGAGATGAAAATGAGCAATTTTCTGAATATTTTAGGGGTACGCTGAGTAATAATTGGTTTTCTTGTCGGAAAAATCCCGCTATCATGATGCCGGAATGACGATTGATCGTGCCGGAAAAGGGCAGAAATGTCAGGAAGGTTTTAGATGATTTTCCGTAAAAATGAAAAGGGGTTGCGAAAAATGACTTCTTCGCAACCCCAAGTGTTTCTGGCTCCTCGACCTGGGCTCGAACCAGGGACCTACGGATTAACAGTCCGGCGCTCTACCGACTGAGCTATCGAGGATCAACGAGGAGCGCATTGTAGATACTTATCTTTTTAGCGTCAACATGTTTAACGATGAATTTAGAACTTGTCTTTGTTAAAACAGCAGCAGGAGAAGAAGTCCTCACTTCGCCGGATAAAAATGGCGGGGAAGGCGGAAGATTGCCGCGTGCCTTCCGGACGGTGCTCATTCTTGTCGATGGGAAATTGACCGTTGCCGATCTCGGCGAAAAAATGTCCAGTCTTGACTTTGTCAAGATGGCGTTGGCAGACCTTGAGGATCGCGGGTATATCGTGCGGTGTAGGACCAAGGCGGGAGATAGTATTGCCGTTCCGGCAAATGCGCGTATTGGCGCCGACACAGGTGCGGTTGCAGGTGCGACGAGAACCCCGGCTGTGCGTGTCAAATCCGACGAGGCTGATGATGCCGAAAAAATGTCGGTTGAAACCATTGAGTTATTTGGTGTGGAAGGCGCGACTGAGTCGGATTTCGATTGGGCATATACAAAACCCCAGGCGGGAGGAAACCGGGCATCGCCGAGCAAAATGGCCTCAACCGTCAACGATAATGATGATGTCGGGAATGTGGATGGCTTGCCGATCTTGATGGAGGTTGTCGATCCTTCACAAACGGCCGAAATCGGTGAGTTTTCCGAGCACGTTGATTTTGCGGCAGAGGATACCGCAGATGCCGCAATGACCGATGCAGAAAGCCCTGTGCAAGGTCGTACGGATTTGGTTGTGACGCCTGCTGATACAAAAACGCAGAACGCTGTAAATGCACGATCCACCATAAAAACGATCATCGGAAAGCTTACCTCGCTTTCTGGGCGTTGGTGGGGTTGGCGCAACCGCCGTCTGGCGGCACAGAATCAAGAGCAAACCACGCCGCGTCCGTATGCGCCGCATCATCGAGAGACTCCCTCACGTTATCAGATTGGCCGGCCGGGCAGGTTGATCTATCCGGCGCGGAGATCCTCTGGTATGAAAACACTGATTACCTTGGTGTTGCTCATCTTCCTGAGTGCGGCTGTATTTGTGGCTTTTCCGCCTTTAACTATGTATGTGGCAAGCATCGAAGCGGCCGCGTCGAATAGCCTGGGGCGTCCCGTCAAAATAGGCCGACTGAGCGCATCGGTTTATCCGCACCTGGGTATTTTGCTGGCAGATGTCGTCATTGATGCGCCGGACAACAAGAAGGCGATGAGCGGTGCGAATGAAACCAATGAGGGAAACGGCAGTGAAATGGATCAACCCATTCATATAGCCAAGATCTGGCTGGAACCGGATGTCCGGACGCTGTTTGCACCGCGCAAGGATCTGCGGCGTGTTTTTGTAAGCGGTATCGTGCTTACGCCGGAGGTGTTCGCCGCATTGCCGGCCATGTTGCAGCAGATCAATGGAAACCACTCGGAATTCCGTGTCGCCGGCCTGTATTTTGAACAGCTTGCATTGGATATTCCTAAATTATCCATTGGCCCTTTGCAAGGATTGGCGGAATTGTCCGAAACGGCCGGTCTGAGCGCACTGAATTTGCAGACAGATAAACGCAAACTCAAGCTGGTGCTGACGCCTGACGGACAACGCATCAATTTTGAGGCTGAGGGTAGGGCAATACGTATTCCGGCGCTGGCGCCCGTGGATTTCAACTCGATCAGCGTAAAAGGTGTCTGGGAAAATGGCGAGATGAACGTCTCCGCCTTTGATTTTCGCCTGTTTGATGGTGCCATCATAGGACAGGTGAAAGCCCGTCTGGAAGAAACTGTTGCTGTTGAAGGTGATTTGACTTTCGATCATGTAGATTCCGGAAAATTGAGCACTGCCCTAGGAGTGGAGAACCTGCTTGCCGGTGATCTGGAAGGTAAAGCCCGTTTCTCTGGTACCGCCAATGAATGGAACGGGATTCTGCCTGCTTTGACGGTAGAGGGCAGTTTTCTAATGCAGCGGGGCAGCCTGACTGGCATCGATCTGGCCGAAGCGGCGCGCCGCATTTCCGAGATGCCCGTTCAAGGCGGGATGATGAGTTTTGAACAGTTTTCCGGCAAGATGCGGCTCATGTCTTCCCGGTTACGCTTCTACGATCTGAAAGTGGAATCGGGGCTGATGTCCTCGGTGGGGAGCGCCGAAGTGACCGCCGACCAGACGCTCAACGGCCGGATGGACTTGCAGATGCACGGCTCCGTCAATCAGGTGCGGGTGCCCATTGTTCTGGGCGGAACGCTCCAATCTCCGACGGCGCGTGCAGTCAGACCGCAACGGAATGCCACCGTGGTTGCTCCGCCCACTCTGGGCGCTGGCGCCAGTGACTCTTCGGCTACCCAGGCTACTCAGGCGGGCGCACAGACAAAAGCACGGGATGCCGGCAGCTCATCGGCATCCCGTGATAACAGTGACAATATCCTGCTGCCGTCAGTACGGCCCGCCCAGTTCTAAAACGCTAAAACATCGAGCGGGCGCGAAGGCCGCAGTGCGGCAGCGTGTTACAGCACTGCCGCAACGGCATCGACGACGTAATCGATATTACGCGTGTTGAGCGCTGCGATGCAGATGCGCCCGGAGCTGACGGCATAGACGCCGAATTCTTTTTGCAGGCGCGCGACCTGGTCGGCTGAGAGTCCGGTGTAGGAAAACATGCCGCGCTGCTGGACGATGAAGGAAAAATCCTGCGCTACGCCTTTGGCCTTGAGCTTCTCGACCAGACTGTGGCGCATGACGCGGATACGGTCACGCATGCCGGTCAGCTCGCTTTCCCATTGGGCGCGCAGTTCAGGCGTCGACAATACGGCCGCAACAACGCTGCCGCCATGGGTGGGCGGGTTGGAATAGTTGGTGCGGATGACGCGCTTGATCTGCGAGAGCACGCGTGCCGACTCGTCTTTCGACGCCGTGACGACCGACAGCGCGCCGACGCGCTCGCCATACAGCGAGAATGATTTGGAAAACGAGCTGGAAACGAAAAATTGCATGCCCGATGCGGCAAACAGGTTAAGCGCCAATGCATCTTCGGCAATGCCATCGGCGAAACCCTGATAGGCCATGTCGAGGAAAGGCACGAGGCCGCGTGCCTTCATGACCTCGATGATTTCACGCCATTGCGATTGCGTCAGGTCTGCGCCGGTCGGGTTGTGGCAGCAGGCATGCAGAATAATGATGCTGTGGGCGGGCAAAGCATTCAGGCAGGCTTTCATGCCGTCAAAATTCACCCCACGCGTTTTGGCATCGTAGTAAGGGTAGGTTTCGACGGAAAAACCGGCGGCCTCAAACAAGGCACGGTGATTTTCCCAGCTGGGGTCGCTGATATAGACCTTGGACGACGGCAACAGACGGCGCAGATAATCTGCGCCCACCTTCAATGCTCCCGTGCCGCCCAGCCCCTGGGCGGTGATGACGCGGCCTGCCGCCAACAGCGGTGAGTCCTCGCCGAACAGCAGGTATTGTACGGCCCGGTTATAAGCGGGGTTGCCATCGATCGGCTGATAACCGCGCGTTGGCAAGCTTTCTACGCGCGCTTTTTCCGCCTGTTTGACAGCGCCGAGCAGCGGAATTTTGCCGCTTTCGTCAAAGTACACGCCGACGCCGAGATTGACCTTGTTCGTGCGGTCATCGGCGGCAAAAGCTTCGTTAAGGCCAAGAATAGGGTCGCGCGGTGCCATTTCGACCGCAGAAAAAATGGAGGCAGTCATTTCGGTATGTTTTCCTAGGTTGGGTGATAAGAGTGATGAAAAAACGACAATGCGGGAATGATACAGAGATAGGTATCGAGAACTAAAGAGATAACGATCTATCGGAGGATTCCGCGGATTGAATCTGCATCTGGAAATTCTAGAAATTCTGGAAGATGGCAGACCGCTTGTGGCGGCCGCCGTTTTCCCATCTCCGGCAGCCTTTCCGACGACTTTCCCGTAGAATTCTAGCATGACAGATTCCGATAAAAATTCTTCCAGAAAGGCTGCTTCCAAAGCCTCGTCCAGGCGCAAGCAACCAGCGCTGTCGTCGGCGCGTTCAGCGGCGGCGGAGCAGATATCCGATCCGGCGCCCGATCCGGCGTCTGAGGTCAAGCCGGCGCCGGCGTTCATCAGTTTTCCGGGCAGTCCGTTCCGGCTCCACCAGCCTTTCCCGCCTGCGGGGGATCAGCCTTCGGCGATTGCCGCACTGGTCGAGGGGCTGGAAGACGGCCTGTCTTTTCAGACCCTGCTGGGGGTGACCGGCTCCGGGAAAACCTACACTATGGCCAACGTCATCGCCCGTACGGGGCGGCCTGCGCTGGTGCTGGCGCCGAACAAGACATTGGCCGCGCAGCTTTACGCCGAATTCCGCGAGTTTTTCCCGGAAAATGCCGTCGAGTATTTCGTCTCCTACTACGATTACTACCAGCCGGAAGCCTACGTACCCGCGCGCGATCTGTATATCGAAAAGGACTCGGCCATCAATGAACACATCGAGCAGATGCGCCTGTCGGCGACCAAAAGTCTGCTGGAGCGGCGCGATTGCGTGATCGTGGCTACCGTGTCCTGCATCTACGGCATCGGCGACCGCGACGAATATCACAACATGATCCTGACCATGCGCGTTGGTGACCGCATGGGGCAGCGCGACATCGTCAAGCGGCTGGCCGAAATGCAGTACAGCCGCAGCGAGATGGATTTCCACCGCGGTACGTTTCGCGTGCGCGGCGACATTATCGATGTCTTCCCCGCCGAGCATGCCGAGCATGCCGTGCGTATCTCATTGTTCGACGATGAAATCGACGGGTTGCAATTTTTCGATCCGCTGACCGGGCATTTGCAGCAGAAACTGGCGCGTTTTACGGTTTTCCCTTCCTCGCACTACGTCACTCCGCGTGCGACGGTGCTGCGCGCCATTGAAGCGATCAAGGAGGAACTGCGCGAGCGTAGCGCCTTTTTCACGCGCGAGAACCGGCTGGTCGAGGCGCAGCGTCTCGACCAGCGCACGCGCTTCGATCTGGAAATGCTCGACCAGATCGGCTTCTGCAAAGGCATCGAAAACTATTCACGCCACTTGACCGGCCGCCGCGCCGGCCAGCCGCCGCCGACGTTGATCGACTACTTGCCGGCCGATGCGCTGATGTTCGTCGACGAATCGCACGTTGCCATTCCACAGGTAGGCGCCATGTACAAGGGCGACCGCTCGCGCAAGGAAAACCTAGTCAATTATGGTTTTCGCCTGCCCTCGGCGCTCGATAACCGGCCGTTGAAATTCGAAGAATTCGAACGTCTGATGCGCCAGTGCATCTTTGTGTCGGCGACACCGGCCGAGTACGAACGCGCGCATCAAGGGCAAGTCGTCGAACAGGTCGTGCGGCCGACTGGCTTGGTCGATCCGCAAATCTGCGTGCGTCCGGCGATGTCACAAGTGGACGACCTGCTCGGCGAAATCCGCCAGCGCGCCGCGTGTCAGGAGCGCGTTCTGGTGACGACGCTGACCAAGCGCATGGCCGAGGAACTGACCGATTATCTGGGTGAGAACGGCGTGCGCGTGCGTTACCTGCATTCGGACATCGATACCGTCGAGCGCGTTGAAATCATCCGCGATCTGCGTCTGGGCGAGTTCGATGTGCTGATCGGCATCAATCTCCTGCGCGAAGGGCTGGATATTCCGGAGGTTTCCCTGGTGGCGATTCTCGATGCCGACAAGGAAGGATTCCTCCGTTCCGAGCGCTCTCTGATCCAGACCATCGGCCGCGCCGCGCGCCACCTCAACGGTACGGCGATTCTTTATGCCGACCAGGTGACCGACTCGATGCAGCGCGCCATCGACGAAACCGAACGGCGGCGCGCCAAACAGCTTGCCTTCAATGCCGAACACGGCATCACGCCGCGCAGCGTCTCGAAACGGATCAAGGACATCATCGATGGCGTGTATGACGCCGAATATGCTGCGCGCCAGCTCAAGGCGGCCGAGCCGGGGCAAAAACCCTACGAGGCGATGAACGAAAAACAACTGACGCGCGAATGCAAACGGCTGGAAAAGGAAATGCTCGAATACGCCAGAAATCTCGAATTCGAAAAAGCCGCCGCCGCCCGCGATACGCTGTTTCGCGTCAAAGAGCTGCTGTTCGGTGCGGCGGGGCATGACGAGGAAGGGCGCGCATGAACGCGGGGATGCGCGCATGAATGACCAACAACGCTTGCGCTATAGCCGCCATATTCTGCTCGATGAAATCGGCATCGCGGGGCAGGAGAGGCTACTGCACAGCCGCGCGCTGATCCTTGGCCTGGGCGGCCTCGGTTCGCCCGCTGCCCTGTATCTGGCGGCCAGCGGCGTCGGCCGGCTGATGCTATGCGATCACGACACGGTCGATTTCAGCAACCTGCAACGGCAGATCATTCACCGCACGGCCGCTGTCGGACAGCCCAAGACGGCTTCGGCGCAGGCAACGCTGCACGAAATCAATCCGGAAGTCGAATGCGTCCCGCTCACCGAGCGTGCCGACGAAGCGCGGCTGGCAAGGCTCGTGGCCGAGGTCGATGTCGTGCTCGACTGCTGCGACAACTTTGCCACGCGCTACGCCGTCAATCGCGTCTGCCGCGCGCAGCGCACGCCGCTCGTTTCCGGCGCGGCCGTTCGCATGCAGGGGCTGGTTGCCGTGTTTGATTTCCGTGCCGACGATGCGCCCTGTTACCACTGCGTTTTTCCCGAAGACAGCGAGGCGGAAACGCTCCATTGCGCGACGAGCGGTGTATTTGCTCCGCTGGTTGGCATGATCGGCGCCATGCAAGCCGGGGAGGCGCTGAAGCTGCTGGCAGGCGTTGCGCACGGCCTGTGCGGTCAGCTGCTTTCCGTCGACGCGCGGGACATGCGCTTTGCGCGGAGTGCCTTGCGCCGCGACCCCGATTGTCCCGTCTGCGGCGCATCCCGATCGCAGAAATAACAGCGTCCTTTGCCCAAATACCGCGTTGCTGTGTTGCCCTGGCCTTATCGTACTGAATGGTCTGTCTGCGGCTTACTGCCTTGTCTTTGGCAACATCGAGCCATAGCGCCTTCCTTTGCCAAAATACTGCGTTGGCTCGCCTTGCCGTACTGCCCGTACTGTCTGCGGCTTACCGCCTTGTCTTTGGCAACGTCGAGCATAGCGGCTTCCTTTGCCAAAATACGGCGTTGGCTCGCCTTGCCGTACTACTCGT
>ERZ773065.88-NODE-88-length-58867-cov-22.747773_pt1 | contig 58867 bp, 55 predicted proteins | sample MGYA00580623_ERZ773065 | MGnify/ENA primary metagenome ERZ773065 (study PRJEB29015, sample SAMEA2738017) | human oral metagenome | biome: human oral; feature: human-associated habitat; material: dental | place: China | collected 2047 ... | reverse complement strand
AATTACCCATAACTTCACCGACGATCTTCGCCGATTTAACGGTAGCATGAGGAGCGCGCCAACCATTTTTATTCATTGCGTATAAGATACGACGATTCACAGGTTTCAAACCATCACGCACATCAGGCAAAGCTCGATCAATAATAACCGACATAGAATATTTCAAGAATGAATCTTCCATGACTCGTTCAACGGTTGATTTTTCAATACCGCGCATTGCTGACTCTTCGTTCATAATTTCTGATTCTACTATGTTTTTGCTATCGTTATCCGCCATATCTCCTCCTTAAAAGTCCAAATCTTCCACGTTAACCTTAGCGGCATTTGTTTGAATAAAATTTTTCCTCAATTCTACACTGTCACCCATCAGCTTTGTGAATATTGCATCCGCCCGCTCTGCATCCTCAATATTCACCTTCACAATTGTTCGATTTTCTGGATTCATCGTTGTTTCCCAGAGCTGAGCTGCATCCATCTCGCCCAAACCCTTAAAACGTTGTTGTGCTGTAAATCCAGCTTGCTTAAATCTCTCAGCCGACTCGTCTATCTTAATACCAGAAGCTCGACGCTCCTCAATTCTCTGGCTCAGCGTCTGCTCCAGTGCCGCCTCATCATAAACGTATTCAATTTTACGATTACTACCTGTACCTTTAATCAAACCAAACAGTGGTGGCTTAGCTAAATAAACATGTCCAGCTTCAATCACCTCTGACATATAGCGGAAGAAAAATGTCATAAGAAGAGTTGAGATGTGTGCACCATCAACGTCGGCATCCGTCATAAAGATTATCTTATCGTAGCGTAGACCATTAATATCAAACTGATCACCGATACCTACACCCATCGCCTTAATCAAGGAGACAATTTCAGCATTGGCAAACATTTTATCAAGCCGTGCACGCTCAGTATTTAACACCTTACCGCGCAGAGGAAGAATAGCTTGAATAGTTGAATCACGACCATCCTTAGCCGAACCAGCCGCCGAATTACCCTCAACAATAAACAATTCACAATCTTTTCGATTCCGTGATGAACAATCAGTTAGCTTAGATGGTAAATTCAGACCCTCGAAAGCCCCTTTGCGAATCACGTTATCCCGAGCCGCTCTGGCCGCCTTGCGCGCTCGAGCTGCCAGAAGCGCCTTACCGACAATTTTCTTAGCTACACTAGGATTTTCCTCAAGATAATAAGCAAAGTACTCATTCATTACCTGCTCAACATAACGACGCATTTCTGGATTACCCAGCTTATTCTTAGTCTGCCCCTCAAACTGTGGATCTGGTAATTTAACTAATATAATGGCCGTCAAGCCTTCACGGATATCATCGCCATTAAGATTATCTTCTTTTTCTTTCAATAAGTTATTTTTACGTGCGTAATCGTTAATTACTCGTGTCAACGCCGAACGGAACCCAACCAAATGTGTACCGCCATCAGGTGTCAAAACGTTATTAGCGAACGGCTTAACCGTCTCAATATAGCTATCATTATATTGAATTGCTACCTCAACCATGCAATCTTCAACTTGTCGTTCAACATAAAACGGAGTTTCGGATAAAACTTCCTTACCTACGTTCAAATGCTTCACATAACTTTGAATACCACCCTCAAAATAAAATGCCTGCCTCTCGCCAGTCCGCTCGTCTGTAACAGTTGTATAAGCTCCTTTGGTTAGATACGCCTGGTGTCGCAAGTAGTTTACTACCCATTTATAATCAAAATCTACCGTCTCCTTAAAGATAGTTGGATCTGGATAGAAAGTGATACTCGTGCCTTGTGGTCGATCAGTTTTACCAACTTTCTGCAACGATTCAACAATCACACCACGAGCAAACACCACCCGATATAACTGTCCGCCACGAACCACCTCAGCAACCATCTTATCTGATAAAGCGTTCACCACACTAGAACCCACACCATGCAAACCAGAAGAAACTTTATAGCCACCGCCACCAAACTTACCACCAGCGTGCAGCACTGTTAACACAGTCTCCAGAGTTGATAAGCCAGTTTTTGGATGTTTATCAACAGGAATACCACGCCCGTCATCAGTTACCCTAACGCCACCATCAGCCAAGAGTACCACATCAACTCGTGATGCATATCCTGCGATAACTTCGTCAATTGAGTTATCAGCAATCTCTTTTATCAGATGATGAACACCGTCATATCCGGTTGACCCAATATACATGCCAGGGCGTTTACGAACTGGCTCCAGCCCCTCCAGAACCTGAATTTGCGACCCGTCATAAGATTGTCCTTTTGTTTGTTTAGTCATACTTCCCTCACTATTTCTGGATTATCAGAACTTTTCAACTCTATTATTATACATCAAAATATACGCACTCTCAAGTGCTTACTTAAACTAAAGCATTATGCTATCATTTATTTAGTATATTTTTAATAAATCAACTAATAAATCCTACATGTTTAAGAAAATAGTTTCCCAGATACCATATAGCCCATCAGTTGTCCGATCATTGGGCGCCTATGCCAAGCGACTACGAAAAGAAGAGTTCAGTCGGCGCATTGGACTATTTTTAACCATCATCGCTCTAGCTATTCAGCTTTTTATCGTTTTTTCACCGCCAGAATCCGCCAATGCAAATAAATTATCTCACCAGAATGAGCAGTCCCTACTTTTACAAAGTAATTCTGCTGTCAACATTTCGCAAGACAACGTAGATGCAACTTCAGTAGTTGCTCAGGCTGGAGATAAAATAGTCTATACATTAACGGCTGAGAATACTAATCAAGAAGATGCCAGCTCTGTATTTAAAATTAACCTGGATGATATCTTAGAATACGCCAATATATTGGATGTATCAGAAGGTCATTTACAGATAAATACCAGCAAACCAAACTCTGGCACACTTTACTGGGATACGATGAACCTCAAGCCTGGCGAAAAAGCTAGTCATTCATTTGTTATTCAAATTAAAAGTATGATACCAGCAATGGCAAGGAGTAGCGAGAATAAAACGTCTTATGACTGCAAGATTGACAACACCTTTGGTAATACCACCTCAATCGCCGTACATTGCCCGACACCAAAGATAATTGAACAGGTTATTTCTAATCTGCCCAAAATCGGAACTAGTTATAACCTATTATTTGCCGTCATTTTACTGACACTTACAGTATTTTTCTACTTAAGAACCCGTCAACTAGAAAAAGAAGTTAGAGTTATCAGGCATAAAATGTCTGCCGGGAGCTTATAATAAATTATATGAAACAGCCACAAAGAACCACAGAGTTAACTAAATCAAGTGTTAACAATGAACACGAAAATCGCCTTACCAAATCTGATATAGCTAAATCTTATAAAAAAACTATGTCGGAAATGCAAAGTCACTTATCCATCCCATCAAAAATATTTAGCAAAATTATTCACGCCCCCGTCATAGAGCCTCTTAGCAATTTCATTGGCAGTACAATATTCAGACCACAACTAATAATAGCCGGAGCAATTGGCGCTATCAGCTCCATCATTGTCTACTTGATCGCTAAAAAATATGGCTATCTAATGGCTGGGTCAGAAACAATCTTGTTATTTGCTATCGGATGGATTATTGGGGTGTTACTGGAGTATATAAGAGCAGGATTTTTCTCCAAATCCAAATAAATCTTACCTTAAACTAATCTGCACTTCTTCTGATTGCGATTCTGAATTCCTCAGGTCTAATCTATTGCTGTTGACGGGTGTTGGCTGAGATTCAGAAATCCTAGTTGAAGCAGGTTGCAGAGGCTGAACCTGCGATGGCTGAGAAGCGGTCGGTTGGCTAGGTGCGTTTTGACCAATCTTTGAATTTTGACTTAACGCCATATCATTGCGCTGACCATCGACGCCACCAGTAGATACCGCTGGTTGTCGAGCTGGCTGAGATACGGTAGTCGACTTACCACCACCCAATTGCTGACGTTTTGCCAACCAGTCGTCCAAAAATGACGATTTATTACGTGCGCCAGCACTGGGTGATTTTCCTATATTGCCTGGACCAGCAACTGCCGTCCGATCAACCTTCCTAATTCTATCGAAAATCTCTTTCTCAACCACCGCTCTAGGTCGTCCATATTTTGTTGCCGACAATCGAACTAGGGCGTCACGCAACTGACTATTAACCTCTCCCATCGGCGGAATCCAGTTCATACTAAACGGTGCAGACGGCACATTATTGATCATAACTGAAGCAATTGACTGGAAATTAGGTAGTTTTGATAGATCGTCAATATCAAAAACTGGTTGAAATTTTTTGACCATCAACTCGGCATCCGTGACACCAATACGCCCAGATATCACCGTACCAACGTTACCAATAATCGCTTCTCTGATCTTATCCGTCAACTGCGTCATAAACTGGTTACCCATAATCAAGCTGAGGCGATATTTTCGTGCCTCCGACATGATTGACTCAAAACTATCGGTCGCAAAGTTTTGGAACTCATCAACATACAGCGAAAAGTCAACACGCTGATCCTCATCAATATTAGCGCGCGCCATTGCTGCTGCCTGAAATTTCATCACAAAAATAATACCCAATAGCTTCGAGTTCAACTCGCCCATTTTACCTTTTGATAAATTAACTAGGAGAATTTTGCGATTATCCATAATTTCTCGTAGGTTAAAACCAGATTTTGTTTGTCCAATGATATTCCGCATAGCATCATTAGAAATAAATGGACCGAATTTGGATACAACCCAAGAAATAACTTCACCGGCTTCATTTGATCGTTGGGATGCTGGAAACTCTTTAGTCCAAAAATCTATTACCTGAGGATCTTTGACATATTTAAGCTTGGACTTCACAAATTCTGGATCAATCAAACATTTTGGCACGTCAATAAAAGTACCCCCTTCTGGGTCAGACATTAGCAGTAGAGCGCAATTGCGAAAAATATGCTCCAGGCGTGGCCCCACAATTCCAGTATGTCCCGGATCGTACAGACTATACAACATGTTAATCGCCTCTTGAACCAAAAAATCTTTTTGATCCGGAGTTTCAAATTCAAACATATTCATACCCACCGGATTAGTCATATCTGATGGATTAAAATAGATAATATCTTCAACACGCTCTTTTGGCACCTTACCCATCAGTGATTCAACCAGATCACCGTGTGGATCAATAAAGGCAAAACCCCGCCCCTCCATCATATCCTGATAGGCCATATTTTCCTGTAACACCGACTTACCAACACCGGTTTGACCTATTATATAGACGTGACGACGACGATCTTTAGTGCCGATACGAATAGGTTTTTTAACACCTCTAAATTCATTGTATCCTATCAACACGCCCTCATTCATAATATCGGTTGGGCCATCAACCTGTTTAGACATTTGCCGCTTAACCTGGGAGGTCGGAATAGCCCCTGCACCTGGTAGATGAAAAAGTGTTGCCATTTCTACACTGTTGAGAATATTACTACGAATTTCTTGAGGAAAGAATCTCATTATATATGATGTTGTCATTTCCTCAACATCTTTAGTAAGCGTAAATTGAAAGCCGTTATTACGTGGTGAATCAAAGAGAGCAAAAGCCGCAATAATATTTTTTAACAACACCTGCGAGCGAGCCGCCGTATTTGACGAGATCACAACACGAATCAGCACTTCATAGGCAGGATATCTTGTTTTTTCAGATATAGCGTCCACTTCAGCCTGCTCGAGAGATGTTAATTGCTTATCTTCTGGATTATCAGTTTTATCTTTCCCGTTAAACTCTGGTGGTTTCCATAGCGCCTCCATAATATCACTAACCGCACCCAAACCAGATGTTTTCTTACCCTTATTCTTTTTCATTTTTTCAATGTGCGATTCTGACGAACGTGCCCAGCCATCATACGCTGGCCGAATCAGAAACTGCACGCCAATACCATCATCTTTGGTAGCAGATGATAAGGCATTTAACAAAGCCCGAGATGCATCACGCTTAGACTCTTGAAATGTAGCGATTGGATAAACGAAAGATTTTTTTAAATTAAACTCTCCACCAATAGTCCCACTCAATTTGCCGACTTGACTAAATAAGTTAAAACCCTCCACCTCTTCCAACGTAGCTGAAGGGTAAGCCGAAGCGACAGCTTGACGAATAACATCAACTAAAACTAAAGGCACAACCGTGTAATAATGCACCAAACCGCCGTGTGCAACAATTTCAAAAGACATATGCTTCTGTCCATAAACAGCGCTTTTAAAACCCTTAGTAGCTGTACTGGAGATAATATTATACATCACCTGAGCTTGCGACAACAATTCCTCTGTCACATCTCTCTCATCCCGACTTGACTTATCTATATCTTCACTACTTGGTGGCAAGTGAATCAGCAATGGAACCATTTTTAAGCCACGCTCATAATTTTTTGCCTCCCGTAATAATTTACGATATTGGAAAAAAACTACCACAACACTTATCGTCAATATAATGACAATAAGCACCCCAGTTATAAGTAGCCCACTCCCGTCCATCCTATTCAGATCCGCTCTGTCCTAAAATCTTGTTATACCTTTTTTTCAGATAATCAGCCTGAAGCTGTACAATCACTTGGCTTTTTTTGTATGGATCATCTTTTGTAAGCGCAATTATTTTCTTAACTTTATCAACCCATTCTTTTTCTATCAAATCATCGTCAGCCGCTAGTTGTGGAGTGCTATTGTCAGTAACTATCGAATTAGTCGTCGCCGTGTCGTCAGCAATTGGCACACTTACGCTTACAGGTAGGGCTATCGATGCAGCTTGATTAGCCTGCTCGCCAGCCTGAGGAGTGGGTTGCTGGTCTATTAATCCAGACAAAGACTCGTAATTTTTATCAGCCTCCACGCCATACTCAACATTAACCCCCTGTTGAGAAATTTCTGTATTAGGATTTACCCTTGGAAGTTCTGGATTCATATGGTTAATATTATATCACAAACACCTTGAAAAGCTTACGATTTTAATATCTTTTAAATACAAAAAAACAAGCAATAACTTCAAACAATGTTAATAAAGTTACTTCAAATACACCCACTGAACCCATAGACTGTATTCCGATATAGATAACCGGAAAAAGAGCTAAAACTGTTGCGTAATAATACAGTTTAGCTCCCCCGATGCTTTCTATCGCCACCTTTCTGGCTGGCGAAATTTTTAGTCGAATTATAATTTGCCTTAAGAAAAATAACAAAATATAAAATAAGCCCATAAAAAAACTATATGCGCTTATAAAAAATACTAAAATACCGAGCGGACCGATAGCCGATGGTGTTGTTATATTCACAATCACTGTGATAACAATCACTGACAATATCAACATACCAGCTGCAACTTTTACACCCATACTCACATCATATCATGATAGGGGAGCCTGAGCGATAATTTTGTAAAGAAAGCTACTAGCCATCGTCTCAAAAAAATAACTATTAGACGTGGGAGCTGTTCGATCAACAACTACCGCTCGAGGCGATTTGACCGCTCCGAATTTCGGAGCATGTCCTTGCGTATTTCCTCACTACGCATCCAGTAGTCTCACTATCATTTCCTATGACAAGGATTAACTGGATGCGTAAGGTACTCTACGCGCGCTTCGACACTTTTTTTATGATTTTGCGAAACATCATAAAATTCAGTGGAGCATCGGCTACACCACATCGCCTAAAACTCAACGCCTTAATAATCAAGACGGAATTTAGTCATGTGTTGCGGCCGATTATTACACCAAATTTATAGTTTCAACTTTATTTTTAATGTGCTTTTTTGGCTTTTTTGTTTTTTATAAAAGCTTATGTAAATACTATCACGTAATCATATTCTGGTCAATATTTTTATTAGTAAAAGTAGTGTATTTTTTACATTTTTTATAATGTTGTAAAAAGTACCATCTGTTAAATTGGTATACGTGGGTGGTGAGTTATAATGTGTTAATTACAACATTTTATCACTATTTTCGTTTCTTAGCTCAAGAAATTTATAATTTTAGTATCTCCAAAAAGAAACTCTTGGCGATTTACACATTTATTATCATCCTTTTTACACTCACAACTAAATTGCAATTTTTATTTAATCACCATAACCAACCGCACAACACTATACTCAATATACTCCAATGTGACTTTATTATTTACTACTACCCAAGCATCAGTAATTCCAAATAACTTTTTTTGAATCTCAACTTTGATAATTACTTTTTCAACAAAAATTCAATTATTATAAAACAACCGCACTATTACTGTAACTACCCTACGATTAAAAACCTGTCCACGAACCCCACACTATAGAACGTCTGCTTGATAAAGACCTCCTTTCTAAATTGGTAATCACCCTAGTACACTAGGTGTAGTGTTTTTTACAAGCAAATTTTATAAAAATATTGTTGACATAACCATTTTCATGGATTATTATAGGGGTAGCTTCTGAATAAAAAAATTATACAGAAGCCAAAAACAAACAAGAACTCATAAACTCCACTTTGAAAAACAACCCCGTCTCGCAGGTGGTTGTTTTTCTTTTTTGGCACATAAAAAATCAGCCCTAAGGCCGATCTAATTAGCATTCTTGGTGGAGCTGCCGGGTACCGCCCCCGGGTCCAACTGGTATCATAATATTCGTCTACGAACATAGGCTCATTTAAAAATTTTATAACGTCACCTGGATCAAAAATGAGTCGAAAAAACTAAGTTTCGTTACGCGGAAAAAGTCCCGTATGCCCGCCACTTCCGAGCATACAGCAAGCAACATTGTATATGACACCTTGCCCGCACTATGTTGCCTGTGCGACAAGATGGCTATAGAAAATTACGCTACAGCTGGTGCGAAAGTACGAACCTGAAATAGGCTCGCAACTTTGCTTGCAAAGTTTTTTGCATCTAAAAATATACGTTACGCGTATCGTCGGTTCGCAAAATATTCTGATAAGATCCAATTGTCGAAAGCTATATCAGCCCCACAATATACGTAACATTATACCATTTATCTATTCAAAAAGATAGTTGTTTATGGTTAAATGAATCTATGGTTAGTAAAGTCCTATCGGCAACCCCCTTTGGCTTTCATGGTCAGCTAATTGAAATTGAAGGTGATATGTCGAGAGGACTTCCTGGACTACAAATTGTCGGTATGGGCAATAAAGCAGTTGATGAGTCTCGTGATCGAGTCAAAAGTGCTATAAAAAATTCTCTATTAGATTTTCCCAAAGAGAAAATTGTGATTAATCTTGCACCGGCCGAATTACCAAAAGATGGCACGCAATTTGATTTACCAATCGCTTTGGCTATTATGTGCCTCAATAAGCAATTATCACCAAACGATGTGGCTAATGCGTTATTTGCTGGTGAATTAGCCCTAGACGGCAGTTTGCGTCCAATCCGATCATCTATCGTCATCGCCGAAACAGCTAAACAACACAATATTCAACGAGTTTTTGTTCCAGTGCAAAATTTTTCTCAAGCTTCATTAGTTGATGGTGTTGAGATAATTCCCGTTCCTGACCTAAAAACTCTTTTTCTCTTTTTGAAAGGAGAACTAAAAAACATAAAAACACCGCCTAATGACACAATGAGCGGTCAGCTAGATAGTCAAATTATTCTTGACGATATATTTGGGCAAGACCAGGCTAAGCGAGCGGTTGAAATAGCTGTCGCTGGTAGACATAATATTCTCCTGTCTGGACCACCTGGATCCGGCAAAACCATGCTAGCCAGAGCCATATGTAGTCTTTTACCAGCTATGAACAAGTCTGAAATCATTGACGTAACAAAATTACATAGTTTAGGTGATAAAAAAGCTACCAGTGAAGTTATTAACCTGCGACCTTTTCGATCACCGCATCACACAGCTAGTCGAGCCTCTATTGTTGGCGGCGGAACCAAGTTGCAGCCTGGCGAAATCAGCCTAGCACATCACGGGGTGTTGTTTTTAGATGAGATTTTAGAATATCCACGATCAGTTCTGGAAGCTTTAAGACAACCCTTAGAAGACCATGTAGTTACCATTAGCCGAGTCAATGGCAAGTTTGAATTTCCGGCCAATTTTATACTAGCCGCCACTATGAATCCCTGCCCTTGCGGGTTTCTAGGTGATACAGAAAAACAATGCACTTGTTCTCAATCGCAAATTATCAATTATCAAAAGAAACTTTCTGGACCTTTATTAGATAGAATCGATATTACAGTCAATGTCTCGAGAGTACCTCATGACGAGCTGATGTCAAAAAAGCAACACTCCAATGAACAACATACCACAGCTAAGAAAAATATCCAGCAAGCAATTTATATACAAAATAACAGATATAAAAGTTGTGGTAAATACAACGGAAATCTCTCAAGTTCAGATGTTGTAAAATTGTCAATGATCTCACCCTCCGCAGAAACTTTTCTAAATACTGCAGCAAAAAATCTTGATCTTAGCGCCAGAAGTTATTTTAAAGTTATAAAAGTTGCCAGAACAATCGCTGATTTAGAAAATACAAAAACCGTTGAAATCCCCCATATTGCCGAAAGCCTACAGTACCGCCAAATCTCGCTATAAATAATTATTCAAACCCTGTTGAAAAATAAACACATATCTGGTAAAATTTTAAATGGTTAATGTCTAAAATACTTCAAGAAGGAGAACTAAGAGATTAATAAATCAACTCGCATTAACGGCGCTATTCGAGCAAAAGAGCTTCGTGTTATAGGGCCAACCGGTGAACAACTCGGAATCATGACACAAAAGGATGCGCTAGCAAAGGCCGCCGATTTGGACTTGGATCTTGTTGAAATATCACCCGATGCTAATCCACCTGTCGCAAAGATAGTGAACTGGGGAAAGTATCAATATCAAAAAATGAAAGACCAACAGCGTAATCGCCGCTCCTCAAAAGCTGGCGAACTCAAGCAAATGCGCTTCGGTCTGAAAATTGGTTCTGGAGACCTAGATATTAAACTTAAAAAGATTCGAAAGTTTCTAGAGGAAGGAAATAAAGTTCGTGTACAGGTCGTCTATAAAGGACGTGAGATGGCACATAAAGAACTTGGTTATGAGTTGATTAATAGCATAATAGAAAAACTTCAAGAAGAGGCTATTTTAGAGCAAAAACCCCAGATGGCTGGTCGCAATCTGAGTATAATAATAAGGAGAAAGTAATGCCAAAACTAAAGACCCATAAGGGCACTGCTAAGCGCATCAAGCTAACCAGTACCGGCAAACTAACCCGCCAGCGTGCATTTGGCGGACACTTCTTGGCTAAAAAATCCAAGAGTCGTAAGCGCGCAATAAATACTACAGCAACCATAAAGGGCTCAATGGCAAAAAATGCCCGGCGAGCAATGGGGGTTTAGACTATGAGAGTAAAACGAGGAGTCCCAGCGAGAGCCAAGCATAAAAAGATTCTAAAAGCTGCAAAAGGCATGCAACACGCCCGAACTCGTAGCTTTAGGTTAGCTAAACAAGGTGTCATCCGCGCTTTGCAATATGCTTATCGAGATCGTCGCAACAAAAAACGTGACCTACGAGCTTTATGGATTACCCGCATTAATGCTGCTGCACACTTAGAAGGTACTACTTATAGTAAATTGATAGCGGCCATGCGCCAGAAAAATATCGACATTGATCGTAAGATTTTAGCTGAGTTGGCTGTCAAAGAACCAAAATCTTTTGCAGCAATAGTAAAAGAAGCTCTAAAATAGGCTTTTGTTTCCAAAAAATATCCTGATATTTATCAGGATATTTTCATTATGCAGTTTATCGATAAGCCGGGTTCTGTCTAGGACGATCATCTATCTAGCTTGCCTGTTGCCAAGCAAATCAAGCGGTTATCGACCTGCGAGCGGATAACTCTTAGTGCAGATCTCCTTGCAGTCGACAGGGTTTACCTCTCCACTATGTCACCATAGCAGACTGTAAGCTCTTACCTTACTCTTTTCACCTTTTCCCTTACACCAAAGCGTATGGGTAGTTTAGTTTCTGTGGCACTTTCCCTAGGGTCACCCCCGGTCGCCGTTAGCGACTGTCGTATCCTTCACTGCCCGGACTTTCCTCTTGACCACACAAGTCAAGCGATCGTCTGATAAACTGCCGTTTCTTATTATAAATTAAATTATCAATTTATCAAAATCAAAAAGCCCCAGAGAGACGCTTGATATTCCCCGCATAAATGCAAGGTGGGTGCTCGCAACTTATCACCACGGTGATAAATCATATAAAGCTCCCTATCATATGATGTTAGGAAAATCATATGCGCCGACTACTGGGGCTACTTATATTATACACCAAATATTTTTATAAATACATCAATTATTGCATTAATACAAAAAACCATAATCTGACCAATTTGATTAGACATCACCAAAACTATAGTGAATACAACAAATAAGCCGTATTGTTCAATCTTCTCCATAAATTCTCTAATCATATCTGGAGCAACAGCATATAATAATCGTGAGCCATCAAGTGGCGGAATTGGCATCATATTAAATACGAAAAACCCTAAGTTAACCCTAATAGCACTCAAAATTATCACCGCCCAAATTGATGCGCTTATTCCACCATCACCACCGATTACTCCGGTCAAAACCCCAACGCCAAAAGCAACAAAGGCCAAAATTAAATTAGTCAGAGGACCAGCCAGCGCCACCATCGCAACCCCAAAATGACCATATTTTATATGTCTAGCGTTAAACGGCACCGGCTTGGCACCACCAAATACTGGCCCGCCTAGTAGCAACATAGTCATCGGTAGAATAACTGTCATAAACGGATCTATGTGTTTTATCGGATTAAAAGTCAATCTCCCCTGATGTTTAGCTGTATCATCGCCAAGCATATAACTCACAAGAGCGTGCATAGCCTCGTGTATAGTCATTGACACTAGAATAATTGCCAAAGTTATGATCGCTACTATGGGGTTAAACATATTGAATTAATTATAACAAAGAATCAGCTAAAAATTATAGTAAATCTTGACTTATTAAATTAATATCGTTATAATGATAAAGATTGATTATTAACCATTAAGCAAAGAGAGTAAAGATGGCATCAAGATGTGATCTCACTGGTAAAGGAAAGCAATACGGCAACAATGTTAGCTTTTCTCTGCGTCGCACAAAACGTGTCTTTAAGCCAAATCTACAGAAAAAGACGTTTGTTGTAGATGGTCAAAAAGTTACCATGGTTTTAAGCACTCAGGCAATCAGAACCCTAAAGAAAAAAGGATTACTACAGCCTGTTGGCGCAAAAAATGCATAATCCTTCACCGAAAGCAAAATCCCCGTCTTCATGGCGGGGATTTTATTATATTAACGTCTATCAATTTTTATAACAGATGGGACTTCTGGAATATCTGACCTATTCTTCACTTTCCACTTTACACCAGAATCCATTACCGCCACAGACATCTCTTTCACAAAATCTGCAAGATTATCTTGTGGAACTTCGTATTTAACAGCTGGATCTGCGTAATGAACTGGAATAATAGCTTTAGGATCGATTTGACGAACAACAGCCGATGCTTCAGTATGATCTAAAGTATAGCCACCGCCACCAACTGGAATAACCAAAAAGTCAACCATACCGATTTGCTCTAATTGATCATCATTTAATTGAGCGCTTATATTACCCAAAACTACACCGTTTATCTCTCCGATTGAAACTCTGTAAATCGTACTACTCTTTACAGCATCCGCTGTATCAATGTGTCGTTGTGCCGCAATACCAACAATAGACATATCCCCTATCTCGTACTCACCAGACCCATCAATCACTAGCTTAGCCGAGTCATCTGTAGCCACAAATCTTGGCTCGGTTGCCATGATAATACTATCTTTAACGTTGACATTAGCCAATCCAAACTGCTCAATATTCGGATCAAAGACCGCTCTAACACTTTTCGTACTTAACGTTATAGAATTCGCACCGTTATATTCAACCTCAAACATCATTCACTCCTTTCAGTAAATTTTCTTTATCCACAATAATCGTGCAATCATCACCCACTATATCCAAAATAAATTTATCTTTCAAACTAAACCTATAATAAAAATCTTCGTAAGTCATCACCACGTAATTTATTTCTCGTTTCTCTGCCGATTCTATCGCTCGGATTAATTTATTAACTGACGTCTGCGAAATTTTACCAACCAGCAATAGATCAACCGCCGCTTTTTGATTAGTTAAAGTTTTATTCGATACTACAGCCAACTTTACGTTCGGTATTTTCTTAACCAGCTCTATCCAAGATTTTTTCTGAGGATCATTCTGGATATTGACGCCACCAGCAAATATTTCACTAAGTGGCTTGATATACTCATAAGACAAATCCGCTGAATAATAAAGTTTATTATCAACACTATCACATTTAACCACTCCAACCGACACCATATTGGCCAATTCTCGCCGGACTGAGTTTATTTGCTCATCTATCAAACGAGTTATTTCCCTAACATAAAACGACTGATCTAAATTATTCAGAAATAAATTCAATAATTTTACCCTAGTTTTTGAACCAAATAACGAATCAATCATCGTATAACTATTGTATCATAAATCAACATAGCCAGCTAATATCTGTGACAAATAGTGTTCGGCCGATTCAAGTTGACACCACTCTATATACGGATTGCGACGCAACCAAGTCATTTGCCGTTTCGCCAAATGCCAATCACTAAACACAAAAAGTTGTTTTAGCTCATTGTTGTTTATTTCACCACTGATGTATTTCTTAGTCAATGCATAGATATTCCCGGTCATCGCTTCACTATCCCAGCCATACTTTTTGCCCAACTTTGTTGATTCTTCTACAACATTATCGGAAAATAGTTGTTCAGCTCTTTGCTCAATTCTATTCCTAAGTTCTTCTGTTTTTGTTGCAATTCCTACAACAAAAACATCGCTGATGGGAATGTTTCTAGCATTGGGCTGTCGACCGCTACGTTCAATTGCCCTGATAACGTAACGTGCGTTGTATTTATTCTCTGGCAATGGTATGTTGTTTTTATTACAATACTGATGCAGGTCCGAGATACTCATCTTCTCCAACTGTTGACGTGTTGTTGAATTTACAGGACTTGCGAACTGAAAGTCAAACACAATCCCATCAATATATAACCCGGTGCCACCGACCAAAAAAGGAATATGGCCACGTTTGCGAACCTCAGCTATTTTCTGAGTTGCATATTCCTTAAATTGTGCTGCTGAGTAAGGCTCGCCTGGCTCAACCAAGTCAAGACCCCAGTGTGGGACACCACATCGCTCTTCCATAGTTGGCTTAGCGGTTCCAATGTTCATATGTCTATAAATACTTCGGCTATCCGCACAAATAATTTCACCGTTATACCGCAGTGCTAAATTTATAGCCAACGAAGTTTTGCCGCTAGCAGTTGGCCCAGCAATAACTATTAGCGGTAGGTTTAAAGCGCCGGTCGCCATCGCCGCTCCTCAAAATTAATCACTTTCTGCCGTTCGTCGCAAAAAATACCATCTTGCTCAAGCAATTGTCGCTGCACCTCTTGTCCGCCCGGAAAACCAACAGCCAAACCACCCTTGGAGTTGACCAACCTATGCCAGGGCAATTCCACCGGTCCGCCATGGGCAATCTCACCCACGCGACGCGCCGCATACGGATGCCCCGTCATAGCTGCCAAGTCACCATATGTCGTGACCTTATCGTCTGGCAACTGTGCCATAAGGGAATACACTTGATCTCGCAACCTACAATCCTTTTATGTAATCAGCTAGCTGTTCAATTGGAATCTGCTCTTCGCCCGTGCGAGTACGGATACTGACAACGCGTGCTTCTTTGTCCTTTGGACCAACAATAATTTGTGTTGGTATTTTTACAACAGTTGCTTCACGAATCTTTTTACCAATTGATTCATTGCGTGCGTCTGTTGTAAATCTTACCTCATTGTATTTAACTGGGATCATCAGCACCACCCCTGATAAAATCGTTGTAATTTCCTCAACATAGTCAAATACAGCGTCATTGATGGTTAAAATACGTACCTGCTCTGGAGCCGCCCAAAATGGAAACCAACCACCGGTGTGTTCAATGAATACACTAAGGAAACGCTCAATTGAACCAAGCAAGGCACAGTGAATCATCACAGGTGTTGTAAAATTACCATCATTTTCGGCGTACTCCAGACCAAAACGTTGCGGTTGCACAAAATCGAGCTGTACTGTTGCTACTTGGTGCTCACGACCAATGGCATCGGTTGCCATAAAATCGATTTTTGGTCCATAAAAGGCCGCTTCACCTGTTTGCTCAAAATAATCCAGGCCGACTTTTTCGACTGCCGTCTTTAATTGATTTTGAGCTGAAGCCCACAACTCCGGATCGCCAAGATACGCATCTGAATCATCCCGATAGCTTAAACGCACACGCAACTTCATGTTAATTGTGTTATATAGCTCACGAGCAGCTGATAGCAAATTATTGATTTCGCTTTCAATTTGATCTGGTCGACAGAATACGTGACTATCATCCTGTGTCAGCGAGCGAACACGACTTAACCCACCCAATTCACCGGTTTTTTCATCACGGTAATCAGTCGTCGTCTCTAGATATCGCACTGGCATATCACGATAACTACGTGGCTGTGAAGCAAATATTTGCGTATGGTGCGGACAATTCATTGGTTTTAACGCCATTTGATCACTAGTCTCCTGACTTTTCACCAAGAATAGTTCTTCGCCAAATTTTGCCCAGTGACCAGAGGTCTCGTATAGATCCTTTTTAGTGATATGCGGTGTCCAAACTTTTTGAAAGCCATATGCTTGACGTAATTGATTTGAATATTGCGCCACTACATCTCTCAAGATTGTGCCACGTGGTGTAAATAACGGCAGTCCCACACCAACCAATGTTGACATAGTATATAAATCAAGCTCACGACCCAACTTACGATGATCACGCTGTTTTGCCAGCTCTAGACGCTCAAGATAGTCATCCAACTCCTTTTGAGTCGCAAACGCCACCCCGTAAAGTCGTTGCATTTGTGGATTATCCTCTTTGCCACGCCAGTAAGCACCCGCCACTCGCATTAGCTTAAATGCACCAATCTTGCCAGTACTCTCAACATGACCGCCACGACAAAGATCAGTGTAGTCACCCTGTGAATATAAAGACACTCGCTCCACCTTACTATCATTATCAGAGACTGCACCAAGCTCCTCATCTGCCAACTCTTTTGCAACGGTCGTACCTGAACGCTTCAAATCATTCAATAACTCAATCTTATATGGCTGGTCAGCTTTTTCCGCCCATTCCACAGCTTGATCAATTGATACATCTTGATGCACAAATGGCAAATCCTGCGAGATAATTTTTCTCATCTCTTTTTCAATCTTCGAAAAGTCGCCCTCAGATATCTTAGTGTCCCCTAGGTCAATATCGTAATAAAAACCGTCTTTAATAGCGGGGCCCACACCAAATTTTGCCTGTGGCCATAAATGTTGTATTGCTTGCGCCATAACATGAGCTAGACTGTGACGCATTGACTTTAGCTCTTCATTATCCATATAAAAATTATACCATCATTTTTCACCACAACACACCCCTACAATCTAATAATGGCTATTTCCTATCAACAACATCACAACTTGTCATAGTAGCCACTATCTGATATTATTTATCTATCGGGCGATTAGCTCATTTGGCTAGAGCGCAGCATTGACGTTGCTGAGGTGATAGGTTCGAATCCTATATCGCCCACCATTAAAATCAGGGTCTTCTTGACTTTTTTAGTTATATATGATATCATGTAAGTATGGCTAATTTACACAATAATCAGCCGACAGGTACTAAGACGAAGTCACAGAACTCACATCTGAGTAAAGTTACTATTTATTTTGAATATAATCGCAAAATAACAGAAGAACGTGCTCGCTTACAGAAGTAATCTTTATATTTGTCCACATAAATACCCCGTTATCTGGGGTATTTTTATTTCCACAATAGTTTTCCACTAGATTTTTTTATAGCGATATGTCAATATATTGATATGATATGTATAAATTGTTTTCACGAAAAAACCAAGATCGTTAATTCACGACAAAATAAAAAGTATCCAATTGTTTGGCGACGACACTATTGCCCAAACTGTCAACAATCATTTACTACGTACGAGCAACCAGCCAATGAAACCCTACAGGTGACGGATAATTCCCTAAAAACCCCTTTTAACCTAGGAAAACTAATCGTGAGTATTGCGAAGAGTTTTCAGCACGACGAGGACAAAGCCGATGCCTACAGCTATGACCTAGCTATAACAATTCGTCAAAAGCTCGCAAAAAAGACCATAATCACCAATCAGGAACTGGCTTCTCTTTGTTTATCAACCCTAGAAGCTTTTGATTATATTGCTGCCTTACAATACGCCGCTCAACACAGGCTTATTGTTGATAGAAAACGTCACAAGGGAAAATCTACTTTTTACCGGTCTGATGACGATTCCGATCATTCATCTCGGCAGTAGACTTATCCGTCACGTCAAATTTATCCAAATACTTACCTAAAAATAGCCTAGTTTGAGAGTTATACGCTGAAAAAGAACCATAAAGAATGGCTGTAAACGGCATCAACACCCATTGCAACAGCATAGCGATATTGCGTGTCTTTTTATAACGATCGGGTCGTGGTGGCAGAATCTTAAATGATGAAAATATTGATATCGCTAAACCGATCATCGCTATCTGTTGAAGAGTACTGATAGTGTCCGGCAATTGATGGGCTGCCACACTTCTGGCGGCATCACCGTTAATAATCAGCGGTATCCAGCCACCAATTGCAATCAGAATCGATACACTGGTTAGAGTCACATGGCCATCCAGTAATCTTATAAATCTCGTAAATCCTGCCCAAAATGGAACATTACGTTTTGCAGAAAACAGAATATTACCAACATAGGCAATATCCGACGCTCCATACGCCCAACGCCGGAGCTGAACAAATTGGGCTTTAAGGGTTTTTAGATAACTACCTGATAAAACAGCATCTTGATATATCGGTATATAAAGTGGTAACACACTATATTTACCACCAAAGTGAAAATAACTGCGCCAGTACTGATGTCCATCTTCAACTATAGTGCGCGTACTCCAAAAATTCATTTCAACTAGCGCATCCATCGGTTGAGCGTGAGAAGCGAAGTTGCGTAATGAATGAGGTCGCATGGAACTGATAATATTCCAAAATGAGTTGCCTGTCGCCAGAACCCGCATTGGTGCCGGCACGTCCCATATATTATTGGTAAAAATACAAATTGGTTGATACGAGAAATGCTTTCTATCATCATGAACAATATACTCATAGGTCAAATAGTCAAAGTATTTCTTATGCGGTTTATTATCGCAGTCCATGGTAGTAACTATGACATTAGATAGTGGGATTTTCTGTTGTTTAAGATACCCCTGTAGCCACTTACCAGCAAAAGTAATATTACCTCCCTTACCAACCACTTCATTCGGCAAATCTTTCGGATGTTTAACAATATGAAATGAGTGAAAATACTTACTATATTTTTTCTGTAATAGTTTGGCGGTTTTCTCAATATCTGCGCCACCACGCTCTTCATAAGCAAAGACCACTATTAAGTTCTTCTTGTCATAAGAAACATCCAAAACCGAGCTTAAGGCCGGTTCAATAACTTCTATACTTTCATTATAAGCTGGCATTATTAGCGCATTATATATTTCAGAAGGTTTGGGAAAAGTCCCTGGTTCAGCAGCAGCCATCAATCGCAAATTCTCGAGATGATTATAATAACCAGCTTCTTTAGAGTCTTTCCCTCTTAATAAAGCATACGAATCTTTTGGATTCGACAAATCTTCTAAGCGCTGATGCCAGTCAACTGCGGAAAATTTCTCCATGTTTTTTCGACCAGCAATCATTCTGTAAGCAATAGCTACTGTTCTGGTAAATGCCGACAATACCATCAATAGTAAATAGATGGAAGCTAAAACTGGACTAATAAACGACAGTACTACCAAAAGTACTAATGCGCCATAGCTTAAAACGGCCGGCAACATTTCTAAAAAGCGATATCTCTTTGTACGTTTGCCTAAAGGAATTTCAAAGTCCATCATATTTTACCCCAATGCTGCAATAGCCATAATTGATTTAGCAAACACCAACAGTAAAGCTAGTAAAATAATCGTCAAACAAAGCAACGCCATCGCCAAATCTCGTCGCTCTAGTTTTACTAGTTTAACAGCGATTACACTATGTCCAACCAGTATCACTAAACCTAAAAATATATAATTAAGCAAAAAGTACCAATAGTCACGATAAAAACTAGTTATACTGTAAGAATTATACCTGGTAATGACTTGAACTTCACTGTGCGGAATATTGATCAATAAAAATATAGTGATAATTAAAAAAACCACCGCATTAACAATAAACAACCCAAGTAATGGCTTATCTTTCAAGACGGGTTTGATATATTTGGCAATTATCTCTTTCATATTAGTGGAGCCGCTGACCGGATTTGAACCGGTGACCTACGCTTTACGAAAGCGCCGCTCTACCAACTGAGCTACAGCGGCAAACTCCTTGCTAGATTATAGCAAAAAGGGCTATTTTTTTAAAGATTAACCTTCAATCTAATCAGTCTTAACTGCTATATAGTATTGAACTTTACCATTGTTATTTAAGTCGTTAAATCGTTTATCAAATTCAGTTAGCGGTACTTTAAAATATGAATAAGTGACTTTATCTTTGTCGATGGCATGTAATACCGTAAAGTAATAGCCATCACCTGCCAGAGTTTTGACGGCAGATGACAATTTACCCTTCTCCGTCTTAGTGGCTGATTTGGTTAGCCCGCCATCTGAGTTATCTTTGGAGACCGTAATATTACGTGCCAATTGAATCTTATTCTCAAATTCTTTAGCTATTTCATCAAAACTCTTACCAGTATCTATCCGTTTTTGGATCTCATTAACTAAATTGGCAGCATTTTGATCAATCTTAAATGCCACTTCCTGTTTCAGCAGAGTATATTCCATTGCTAGACTTAATTCACTGATTGTCCAATGAAGATTATCTTTAACTACAGCCTCATAATCTTTCTCTGACAACTTACTAGCTTGACGTTGTTGCTTTATTAAATCAATCACTCGATTAGTATCTACAGTAATATTATTTTCTTTAGCTAACTTTTTAACATAAGCAATCTCCAAGGCTTTATCAAGTGCCTGTTTTTGATAGAAATTCACTTTATCTTGCTGTCTATCTTGTCCTCGTGATTGTAAAACCGCCATATTAGATCGATGATACATCAGATAATCACTATATGAAGCCTTGGCTCCATCAATAGAAGCAACCGGTAGTGGTAAAATCTTCGTCACTCGATATATCAAATCGCCTGTATCTTTCCTGACGTATAGTTGCAGATAAATAAATAAAGTAAATGCCAGCAACACCACCACTGAAGCAATAGTAGTCACCCACACCAGTCGATGTTTGGTGTATTGTAGGGGGTATTTATGCTTTCTGCCAGCAGCTAGGATTTTCTCACGATGCTCCGCCACCGTGCTATTCGTAATCCTGGAAGGCAACTCTTGCTTGTTTTTACGCTTCAACAATTTCCTGATCATGGTTCACCTTTCTGGCCGCTATATCAACAGCATCCTGCAACTTATTATAAATTTCATCTGGATGTTCAACGTTTTTAATCACCAAATCACCGACAAAAGTTTGAATTATTATCGTCCCAAACTTAAAAACTTCACCAGAAAATCCTGGCACATTATAACTTATATTCTGCACCTTGGAAAGCTTCAACTCCACCACATCTTTACCAAAAAATCCATGTTGAGTAATTTGACGAATGCGCTGATTAGTAACTATGTAATAAGTATAAAACCACATCAAGAAGTGATAGAAGAACATTATCAGCCCAAAAACAAAACTACCCACAAATATCCAAAGCAAACTCAAGTTATCTTGCCAGATTAAAAATGGCAAAGCACCAATCGACATCGGCACCAACAATAAATAAAATCCCTTGCGCATAGCAATAATATGTCGGCGAAACACAAATAACAGCTCTTCGTCATCACGCTGCCCATCAAACGCTTTTTGTGAAATAGTTTTATCCGTCATATTACTGGTACCCCGGGCAGGAGTCGAACCTACAACCTTATCCTTAGGACGGATCTGCTCTATCCAGTTGAGCTACCGAGGCATATAAATATTATATCACGATAGCTCTGAAGACAGACCAAACCTTAGCGAGTAAATTTTTCACTCAGCATTTGATAGCTCATCAATTCTTCTGATTTGAACCAGTGAGCAATCTCTTTTTCTGCCTCTTCTGAATCGCCAGATGCATGAATCAAATTTGGAATTCCCTTCTGACATTCATCAGCATAGCCAAAGCTAATATGTGAGTAATCGCCACGAATCGTACCCATATCAGCGGCTTTCGGTTCAGTTGGGCCAACAATTTTACGCACCACCGCCACCGCTTCAACACCCTCCAACACCATAGCGATAACTGGACCATCCATCATCATATTCAGCGTAATATTTAGAGTATCTTCACCACGACGAGTTGCCAACTTACCAATTTTTTCATAATGCCCATAATAGTGCTGGCGATCAGGCGACGTCATCTTTACACCAACCATTTTCAGACCAACTCGCTCAAAACGCTGTAGGATCTCCCCCACAATACCTCGCTGGACTGCGTCAGGCTTGAATACAATCAGTGTTCGCTCAACACCACAAAAATTTTTTGACTGTTCAGACATAATTAATCTCCTCCTAGTTATATCTCTTATTTAGAGTAACAAATTTTTTATAATTTGATAAACATAGTTACCAGCTATATAATAATTATTATGTTTATATCTGAAGCGTTAACTGACTTTCTAGAGAACCTGGAGATTGAAGGTGGACGTAGTCAAAAAACCATCTTAAATTATCAACTATATTTAGAGAGATTTATTGATTTTGCTGGTGATATTACTGTTGATAAAATTACATCAGAACTGATTCGTAAATATCGTATTTGGCTCAATCGTTATAAAAATGACAACGATGAAGATTTATCTCTGATAACCCAAAGCTACCACCTGATCGCCTTGCGTGGTTTTTTGACCTATCTATCAAGAAGAGATATTAAGTCGCTGTCAGCTGATAAAATTATCCTACCAAAGACTGTTCGTAAACAAGTAACATTCCTGCAGTACGACGAAGTTATGCGAATGATTGAGCAAATTCCATTGACCGACGAAACCGGACTGCGCGACCGAGCTATTATTGAACTATTATTCTCCAGTGGTCTGCGTATTTCTGAGCTGGTTAATCTTGATAGAGACCACATCAATCTCAACCGACGGGAATTTATGGTACGTGGTAAAGGTCAAAAAGATCGACCAGTGTTTGTGTCTAAAAATGCCGCTGAACACGTCCGAGCCTACCTAGAAATGCGACATGATTCATTAGCTCCTCTTTTCTTGAGCTATAGCCGACGCCATAGTAATGTTGATACTTCTGGCGATTTTCGTCGACTTGGAGCCAGATCAATTCAACGAATGGTTGCTCGCTACGCTAGACTAGCTGGAATCACCAAACATGTTAGCCCACACACCATGCGACACAGTTTTGCCACTGATTTATTAATGAACGGCGCAGATTTAAGATCGGTTCAATCAATGTTGGGTCATAGTAACATTTCGACAACACAAGTTTACACTCACGTCACTGACCAACATCTCAAAGATATTCACGAAAGATTCCATAGCGACACTGAATAATTACGGCTGACAGCTACCTGGAATATAGCTAGATTCTGATACGGAAAAATCTTTACAGAGATTGTTATTCAGTTCAACCGCATTATCTGGATAATTAAAGTCACTGCCCATCTCTAATCTAGCTTCAACTCGTCTGAAAATATTAGCGGCACGACCAGTCGAGTCAACCGCCGGCTGAACACCATCAAATTTCACAACATTACCTATAGAATTCAGCAAACTGATTCGAACACTACCACCCTTATAAAGCATATTCAAACGAAGATAGGTATTTTTACTGGCAGCTACGGTAATGTCGCTGACTTTAATAATCGCTCTACAAGAATAACCACCAGGGACAAATCTTTTACTACAGGTCACGCTCTGCTGATGATTATTATATTCTCCACCACCAGTTGCTCGAGGAAAATTACCTATAGTGTTAATCTCGGGGTACGACACCGGCGGAATATTAACTACATTAGGTCTCAAGAATAAAGCGAGACCTGTTGTATCAAACTGATCTAGTGAGCTAATCGTCGATCCAGGATTGATAAGCTGAGCTCTCATTAGCGGAGGCGTATTTACACCCCATTGCGATTCCGCTGGTAAAGAATCTCCATGACCTACCGGAGTGGCATCCGCTTGAGCAGGATTACTCTCATCATCCCGTTTATACCATTCTATAACAATCCTATTGAAAGTATCTTTTGACCACAGCGGAACCACTCTGCTCTTGTCTTTATCCATTTTATATAACAAATCTGGTGTTTCACGATCTAATTTCACGCAGGTATAAGCCTGATCAAATTGAGCACCAGTTGTGCTTGAACTCTTTACGATCACCTCAGGCTCTCCAACCACCCCTGCCACACCAGATCGCTGGATCATATCACACTTATTATGATGATTATTAACGGCGTCGATAGCAGTAGAATTACCCAACTGAGAAGCTCTAAGCACCCGTTTAGCATCCTCGACCCCCGCCAAAGCAGCATCATAAGCACTCTGCGAAAGATCATTATCAGATGCCTGTTTTTGATCAACAACCATCAACCTAATAAAACTAACTGTTAAAATCGACATAATCAACGCTGAAAAAATTACTGCGAATATCGATACCACACCAGTTTGTTGATCTTTTTTACCCATTAGTCCTCACAATCATTTCAAATCTATTGATAGCACAAAATTCAATATTAGATTCATTATCTGTTGGTGGTTTACATTGCTGATTTGCTGTATCAATCTCACTAATCACACTTGTTCCAAGTACGAAACTAGTCTTAAATAATGCTTCTGAATCATTAGACTTGGTGGCTTTTTCTAGGCTAAACTGATGTATAGCTAGGTTGCCTCCACTATGCTTATCTAATTGCTTTAGGAGATGAGTGACTCTGTCAGCAGAAACGCTAGTTGGATATTTGCCACTAGTTGTTTTAGCACAAAGCATAGCACCCGGATCAGCAACACGAACAAGATTTATTGGCTTACCGTCAACTTTAAATATATTACTAGAGCTACTTAAACCAGCATCATTCAAAACTTTGGCATAGTTCCATACGTACGAATAAGACCCCAAACAAACTCTACTACCAATATCATTAGCACCTTCACGCACTGTAATAACATAGTCACCAGAATCATTCTTGGTTATTTTTTTAGCATTAGTTTGTAAAAAATCTCGTCGTAACGTATCACTTATTTCTCGACCCGACTGATTAACATCACGTAAGATTACCCCTCTGTTATAGACCTTACCAGCTTGAATTGACACAAGAGTAATTGACAGCAACAACACCGAAATAAACGCCATAGCTAAAGTTATTTCAATTATTGTAAACCCTTTACTTTTATGCATCTTGATCATATAACCTCACAATTGTACCCATTGTCGCTGGCATTGACGACTCAAGCGAATCCCAACAAGCCTGAATATAGGCATCATAAAATTTATTACCCTTGGTTAGCTGTATAGATATACCGTATGATACATCTCCTTCAACTTTAGCATAAGACTGTGCTTGTTGGCTGCTAGACACTTTTTGAATATTACCGCCTAAAGAACGTAAAGCAAATTCTTTTGCCTCAAATTTACTTGGACAGGACGTCACGCCTAGTCGCTGTTTTACAGAATGAGCCGACACTAGGTTGATCGGTTTCTTTAAATCATTCCATAAATGAGCAGTAGAATTATTTCTCTCATCATGAATATAACGTAACATCTCCGCTTGAGAATCTATTTGTTGTCTCACTAAGGTGGTTTCCAAAGAACGTTGAGCTATCGCTACACCTTTATTCATAATACTAATCGTACCAACGGCCACCATACTAAACACCGTAACAGCCAGTATCACCTCAACAAGCGTGTCGCCTTTTATACTCCTGTTAATCACACTACACCCCCACCTTATTACAATAATCCCCAGACGGCTCAACTGTGATCGCACTAGATGAACCTGACCTTGAATTTAAAAACACCGACAACCTTTCACCAACCATCCATTTATCATCATAGACACAAATTTCTCTACCACTGAATTGTATATCACCTGAATGACCCGCTTCAGTATTACCCTTAACAAAATCTGTCATACCGACTGAGCCAACACCTTCATGATACCTACCAGCATTGGTGCGAATAATAATATTACCATTGTCTGGATCACGATACATCAAGATAGCAATATTAGCTTTGTTGTTAGCCATGTTGGAGAACTTACTTTTAGCACTCCAATCCATATCGTATTTAGTTATATCATTTTTATTGACACCCTTACCATCAGTTCTAGCATATTTCCAATCACCACCAACCTTCCTGGCATAGACAGCATAAGAGGCGTAGCTTTTACCGTAATTGTTGTTTACATCACCCTCTGTCTGAATATATCGCCCAACAATTACGCAATCCGACTGTCCACGACTAGCATTGGTTGCGCCAAGCATGCTACAGGCAGTGCCGTCAATCTTCTCACGATTATTTTCCACGTTGATGACTTTGGAATATTCGCTACGCAAAAAAGCGGCAAACGACTGAACGGAGTCACGATATTGTTGACGATTAATTGATGAAGAAACCCCAATCATAATACCGGCAGCCATCAGTCCAGAGATGGTTATCACCAAAACCACCTCAATAATCGTAAACCCTTTTTGCCAGTTGCCCATCACCCTTTTATTATACCATAAGCTTTATATCACATAGCTTAACATTAACCAAGATGAAATCGTTGGACCAAAAAACCACGCTATCAAAAAACCAACTATTAACAGTGGACCAAACGGAATTCGTGAATTACCCTTCAGTTTTCCACGCAACATTGACGGCAAGACTAATAATGTACCAATTAAGTTAGCGGCAAAAAGCGCCAAAAATGCCATCATCCAATTACCTAAAAACAACGCCAAGCCCAAGCCCAGCTTAACATCACCAAAACCAATCCAAGTGCCGTCCTCGCCATAACGTATTCGGGAAAATAGATATAGCAAAGCATAAATACCACTCAAAATCGCCAGCGAACCGAATAGTGACATTAAGGATTCCCCAAAATCACCAGCCAAAGACAATTTGACGGCCGCAAACACTGCGCCAACAATAATAAATGGAATATTGATCTTATCCGGCAATAGCATCCATTTCAAATCGTAGACAAACAACGCTGCTAATAGCACTAGCCCGACTAGCCATAATGTCAATAAAACACCCTGCCAAATATTAGTTAAACCATCTGGCCAAAACATAAATGACACCGCAAACAATATCGCCAAAATTACCTCCAGAAATATTTCTGTCCAGCCGATAAACTTTTTACAATAACGACAACGCCCCATCAGACTAAACCAACTGACTAGTGGAATCAAATCATACCACGCCAAAACATGCGAACAATGTAGACAACGTGAGCGATCACTCCGAACATTCTTTTTTAACAAATGCGATAATCGCTTCATCTCCTTTTTATCAACCTTTTCACCAGCCTGTTGATCCTCTTTGAGCTGGCGGGCCCTCAATCGCCAAACTTGCGCTCCAACAAAACTACCAAAAATTGCCCCTAATAAACCAAAAATAATAATCATCATACTACTTATGTTATCAAAAGATGAAATAAAAAAACACCCCAACTAATACAGTCAGGGTGCTTGAAAAATCTACAATTACTAGACGTCTTGGCAATAAATTTGATATTTGCTACCGTTATTTTCCAAAAATGCCACCACTGAAGCAGACCTAGCGGTGCCAGCTTTCATCGTCATTGTCTGATCAGCTTCTCCGGCTGGCACTGGTATATCTCCACATTTTTTGCCAATCATTACTCTAATCTTCGCTTTAGTAGCGGTTAAGCTATTACTGGCAGTAACCACCTCAACATCAGACACGTCATATTGATTTAAAGAGTCAATGTATTTTTGTAATTTAGCACTATCTAAGTCATTAAAAGAACCTTTATGATTTGATCTATAGGTGTTTAATGCACTAGCCACAGTACTTACATCATTCCTGCGAGCAGTATCTCTCTGTCCACGATTCATAGCTGGTAAAGCGATAAATACCATCGCAAAAATCAAACCAGCAATCGCCAAGACCAAAACGACTTCGATGATAGTAAATCCTTGATTATTTTTCTTGATCATTGAAATTTCCACCTTTCTATGACCGTTATTTTATATTATGCGAAAACCGCTTACGTTTATGATACACCAATTATTTAGATATGTCTATATCTTAATATCGTTCACCAAACCATAGATTGGGAATAATATAGCCCCCACCATAAACATCGCCATACCCGCCATCACCACCATTAGAACTGGCTCAATAGCAGTGGAAATGGCTTTGATTTCTTCGTCTAATTCATCTTCATAAACTTGAGCGGTCTTACCCAACATTTCATCAATTTTACCAGATTGCTCACCGATCTTAATCATCTGAGGAACCATAACCAAGAAATAATCTTCGTTTTTTAACGACTCAGACAAAGCTTTACCACCTTTAACCTTTTCAGCAGCTTTGGTAATTGATTCACTGATAATAACATTATTAACAGCGTCAGAAGTGATCTTTAACATATCCAACATCGGCACACCGGTCGACAAAAGTGTCTGTGCCGTACGAGCAAACCTAGCCATATACAAGCGACGGAACATTCCCTTAAATAATGGAACATTCAACTTAAAGATGTCTTTATTTTTGATACCCTGCTCAGTTTTAAGATATTGCAGAAAGAAATAAATACCAACCACCAATAATATAGCGATCAACCACCAAAAACTCATAATAAATCTGGAGATACTAACCATTATTAATGTCATGAGTGGCAATTCTTTGTTCAAATCTTTATACAACCCCTCAACTTGAGGTACAACATTAAACAACATAAAGCCAATCACGAGAATAATTACACCTAGCACAATACCCGGGTAAACCATAGCGCCTCGAATTCGCCTCATCATGGCGTCATCTTTTTCTTGCTGAGCAGCAATTCGTTTTAGGGCATCGTCCATTGTACCAGAAACTTCACCAGCCGCCACCAATGATAAATACACTTTATCAAACACCTCTGGATGTTTACCAAAAGCGTCAGATAGCGCTTTTCCACCCTCAACATCGGACAATATTTCTGCCACAATTTCTTGCATTTTTTTATTGGCAGTTTGCTCCTGAACGGTTCTCAGGCTCTGTGCTAGCGGTAAACCAGCACCAATCAACGTAGCCAATTGACGAGTAAAGACAATCTTATCCTTAGACTTCACCCGATTAGAAAATTTGGAGAAAAAACCCTCTCTTTCATCCTGTAAGTCAATCTTTAACGGCGCAAAACCCTGCTCTGTCAGCAACTTAGCAGCAGAATTCTCGCTTTCTGCTTGAACAACAGACTCAACAATCTTACCGCTAGCGTTATCTCTGGCTTTATAGTTGTATTTTTTCATTTTTTACCCCCTCATTAATCGCTCAAATTCGGTTAGATCAACTGCAAATTCACGCGCACTATCATAGGTGATTGTACCAGATTGCACCAAATTAACCAAAGTTCGATCCATTGTTTGCATACCCTGATCAGCGCCAGTTTGAATCACCGCATCAAGTTGATGAGATTTACCTTCACGAATAATATTGCGAACAGCTGGATTAGCAATCAGAATCTCTGCCGCTACAACTCGACCGCCACCAATTGATGGCACAAGGCGCTGTGAACAGATAGCCATCAAGATGTTGGATAGCTGAGCACGAATCTGAGGCTGTTGATGCGGTGGAAAAACGTCGATCATACGGTCAATTGACTGAGCAGCTGAGTTGGTATGGAGTGTAGCGAACACTAAGTGTCCAGTTTCAGCGATAGTGATAGCTGCTGAAATCGTTTCTAGGTCACGCATCTCACCGATCAGCACAACATCTGGATCCTGACGCAAGCTAGAACGTAAAGCTGCTGAGAATGAATAGGTATCATAGTGAACTTCACGTTGCACCACCACCGAACGCTTGGATTTATGCGTAAACTCAATCGGATCCTCAATAGTAATAATATGTTGCGATCTTTCTGAATTGATTTTATCCACCAACGCAGCTAGGGTTGTTGACTTACCAGAACCTGTCGGCCCAGTCACCAATACTAAACCTCTTGGAAAATCAGCGAAGGTATTAACAATAGCTGGCATACCTAGCTCTTGAGCAGATTTAATTTCATTTGGAATCAAGCGCAGCGCCGCTGCTAAATTACCACGCTCATGGAAGGCATTCACACGGAAGCGACCAAGCGTACCGAAGGCGAATGAAAAGTCAAATTCTTTATCTTTTAATAAAATCTGTCGCTGATCTTCGTCTAAAATCTGAAAGACTAATCGCTCAACCGAGGCTTCATCAAGTGGCTGCGCACTAGCTGCCGGAGTCAATGCACCGTCAATACGCAACATTGGCGGTAAACCTACTTGAATATGAAGGTCGCTGGCACGTTTTTTGACCACCTCCTCCAGTAAAATTTCAATACGTAATTCTTGACTATTCATACTTCCTCCTTTTATGCGGTGTCTGCCGCCACTCTATTTACTTCTTCTAATGTTGTTATACCGTTCAATGCCTTCAGGTAGCCATCTTGGCGCATCGTCACCATACCCTGCTGAATTGCCATTCGTTGTATTTCAGCTGAAGTTGCTCGTTTCACAATTAAGTTCTGAATCTCCTCTGTTACGTCCATCACTTCATAAAGTCCGGCTCGACCAGAATAGCCATGTGGCGTTTGCTGAGTATCCTCGCCCTTAGCTAAGACATAAGATGATTGGTTTGCTAGCGGCAAGCTATCATAACCTAAATCCTGTGACAGTACTGGAATTTGTTCTTTTGTTTTTGGCAATAAGTGACCGACCGTGTTTAAAATAGTTTGAGTCTCCAGGGGTGAAGATTGATATAAGTTACGTCGTCTAGCAACCCGCCGTACCAAACGCTGTCCAATAATCGTGTTAACCGTTGAAGCTATCAAGAATGGTTCAATTCCCATATCAAGCAATCTCGGCAAAACTCCTGCGGCTGAGTTGGTGTGAAGCGTGGAGAACACCAAGTGACCGGTCAGAGCTGCCTGCACCGCCAGATTAGCGGTCTCAGCATCACGAATCTCACCAACCATCACTATATCCGGGTCCTGACGCAAAATTGACCTAAGACCAGAAGCAAAAGTTAAGCCAACATCAGTATTGACCTGAATTTGATTAACGCCATCCATCTTGTATTCAACAGGATCTTCCAGTGTAACAATATTCACTGTGTCATTCTTTATTTCTTTAATTAATGCATAAAGACTAGTTGACTTACCAGAACCTGTTGGCCCAGAAGTTAAAATCATGCCGTTTGGTCGCTTGATACCTTTACGAATCGCCCGTAATGCTCGCCCAGCATAGCCCATATCGTCAAGATTAAATGAACTACCAGATTTATCTAATAAGCGAATCACCACCTGCTCACCCCAGACGACTGGTGAAACTGCAATACGAAGATCAACTTCCTTACCTGCCATATTCACCGCAAATTGCCCGTCTTGTGGTACACGATGTTCATCAATTTTTAGATTAGATAAAATTTTAATGCGACTAACTAATGCTGGCTCAATACTTTTGGGTAATTGCATAACCTCACGTAAGACACCGTCAACTCGACAACGAATTTTCAGAGACTTCTCCATTGGCTCAACATGAACGTCAGATGCTCGGCTTTTAACGGCATATTCCAAAATCGTTGATAACGCTCTTGAAATCGGTGAATCCTGCACAATTGTCTGGATATTACCCGAGGCTGACGAATGCTCCTCTTGAGATACTTTGGCGGCTACATCAATAGAAGAAAAATCAGTCTTATACTGATCCAGCGCATGTCTCACACTGGCTTCTGATGCCATAAAGACCTTCAGAGGACGCTGAATTCGGCTTGATAGATAATCAACCGCCTGAATGTTATTGGCATCAATCATAGCAACTGCCAACCGATTCTGCACCTCAGCCAGCGGTACCGCCATAAAACGCTCAGCAATATCTGACGACAAGAGATTTAAAATATCTTGACTAATCGTGCTGTTTTGCAAATTAACATAAGGTACACCAGACACCTGAGCTACCGCATGAACCAGCAGTTCGTTATCCAAAATGTTTTCGTCAGTTAAGAAAGTTAATAATGGTTTCTTTAATTCGTTAGCTCGTTGTTTAGCATAATCAATAACAGACTGCTCAATTAACCCCTCATTAACGAGCAGTTTGATTAGTTTATCCTGAATATCATCCGTCAGTAAAGCCACCCTGATCTCCCGCTACTATTCGGCTTTCTGACCCACAAACACCTCAACTGTTGGATTGATTGCATTAGCATTGAACACTTCATCACTTGGCTGACTAACTTCAGAAGAAATCTCACGTACAGTTTTAACTTCTGCACCCTTTTCTGGAACTTTTAGAAATGAAATATTAGAAGCAACCAAATAACCAACACCCACACCAAAAGCAGTTACTAAAATAATCATAGCTATATCTGTCTTTTTCATAGTTTAACCACCTTCTTTTCTAATTCAACTGTTTGGGATGGCTCATAGTAAGCGTGCGCTTTAACAGATACAGTTAACCTACCATCTTCATTGATACGAAGTTCCAAGCTATCAATGTCAATCACTCTAATAGACCTCTCAAATTTTGTCAACAGATCTTTAATTTTATTAGCATCAGCGGTTGCTTCAAAAGAAAATGATAAAGTATTACCACTAGCCGCTGATTCATCACCTTCAGACTGACTATCTATAGATAAACTATTAATTTCAATACCATCAACCGTATCTAAAAATTTATTCTTAATTGAAGCACCCAATGCATCGGCATTAGCTCTATCGGGCAAAGCGTCCAAAATTGTCCTCAGAGCGTTTGAATCTTCACTAGACTTTACAGAATTCAATGCCGTATTTGCCTCAAGGGCTCGCATATTATTTTTCAATTCGTCAACTGATTTTATATTCTTATCCAGCCTTGATACAGTAGTTTGTTTTTCTGCAATAATCTTTCCGTGAAAAATTATTTGTTGCAATAAGAATATTCCCACCACTAGGGCAATACCAGCCAAAAACGCTGCTCCAGCAATAAACGCAAACATCGTCTTCTTTGAGGAATCAATCTGTTGACGTTTTCGAATTGCCACGCCTTTATTGTCTGCCATCTTATCGCCCTCCTCGCTCAGATGAATTTTCACCTGATTTGTCAGCATTCTTCTTAAATAGTCCATCTGGTACGCCCAACTTGGCATCAGTAACATCAATTTTAGCAGTTGGAGTAATAATCGCTAACTTGGTATCGCTAGTAATGCGCGCCAACAGCTCATCAGGATAAGTGATAGTAAAGGAAAACTGCAAAACTTTTTTACCGTTTGCATCATCACCAAAAGTCGCTTCCTCATCTTTGATCTCACTAGTTAACGCCACTTCAGAATCATCACTACCCTCTTTTGAAGTCTTAATTTTAGTATTAAGGATAGTCTTCTTAAGCGCTTCTAGCGCACTGTATCCACTAACAGCAGAGCCTTCAAGTTTAATGGTCTTACTTTCAGAATCCACCGTAATCGTGGAAAAACTAACAGCATTTGTACCACCAGGATTAACAGCCGAAATGACATCAAAAATTCTTGAATTTATTTTCTTAGATTCATGCTGTGAAGTTATTTTATTTAATTGATTTTGTACAGTTACCAATTTATCGACATCTTCAATGGAGGTTAGTTCTTTAGCTTTCTTATCAATATTACCGTCACTGATAGCCTCAAACGCCAATTGACCTCCCAAAATTAAACCTAAAACAACCACCAGTGCGATTGCACCACCACCCACTAAAACAGAAAACGATATAATAATATTACGTGTCATACGAGCTTTTAGCAGCTCTTTTTTAACGCTCGGAATTAAATTGATTTCAATCATTTTAGATTACTCCTTTGCGCCAAACCAATTGCGACAGCAAATTCATTAGCAATAGGTGAAATTTGTTGCTGATAAGAGGCTGGTACTTGCACCCGTTGCCACGGATTAGCTAAGTTAACCTGAACATTGGTTTTATTTGATATGTAACTATCGAGTTGCGGAATTGATGCGCCAAACCCCGACAATAATATTCCAGTCACAGCAATGCTCTCGTATCTAGTCTGGAAAAACTTAAGTGACTTATTAATTTCTGAAGCAAAGTTATCTAGAGTGGAATCTATCGCCCGTACGACTTGACCGTCTAGCCTGTCCGGCGCCAAGCCAAATTTAAGAATAAATTGACGAGCCTGATCTTCTTGAACGCTTAAATTCTGTACCGCCGATCGCACCAATGAGGACAAACCTAGCGGTATCGTACGCACTAAACGTGGCATACCAGCATATATCACCGCCAAATCAGATGAGTTCTCGCCCATATCAATAATCAATCTCGCATCTTGTGTATCATTCAAGGACAATGATCGAATCATGGCAATCTGATCAGGTTCTTCGGCGATCACATTAAAGCCGATTGACTCAATCATCTCAAGGCGCTGTTCAGCATAATCTTTGGCAGTACTGGTTAATAAGACTTCATATTGGTTAGCCACACGTAAACTGTCACCTAACAACGCCCAGTCAACCTCAGTCTCATCTAAAGGCGTTGGAATATACTGGTCTATCTGATACTTCATCATTGACTTAAGTTCTTGCTCAGAAACTTTTGGAACATCAACCACTGTAGAAAATGTCTTGCTAGATGGCAGACCAACTGCCACATTTACCGTTTTAATGCCTGCTTGACCAACAGCAGTCATAATAACCTCACCCAAACGTCGGCGAGATTCGGCTGAATCACCTCCGGCTAGCTTGGCGTCAATTGGAGCGTAACCATATTTTAACAAAGACCAGCCCGTCCCAGAGCGTGCCAATTGAACCACACGTACCGCATTAGTACCGATATCTAGCCCAAAGAAATCGCCCAACCCTTTTGCTATTTTCATAATAACTTTATTATATACATAAGTGTTTTGCTATGCAAGACTTTGTTCAGAACTTATTTCTTTCACCACGACATATCTCCTACCTCCGTGTAGATTAGCCTCGTGTGAAACCCTATATCCAGCTTTTTTAAAATTTCTAAGACTATATTCATTATCTGGATGCACAGTTGCCACTAGCCCATTCAATCCCAACTGCTTAGCTATCTCCTCCAGTTTAGCCAAAATTTGTAACTGTAAACCATGACCCCTGTAGCCCTCGGCAACCATTACGCTATCTATTAGCATCACTTTGTCATCAGGCAGATCATCAGGCAGATTATATTCTGCCAAAGTTCCAGGAATATCACAAGCTCCCACCGCCAACCCTATTAACTCGTCGTTATGATGCAAAAAATAAACGCCACCACGGCCCTTGATTGGGTCAATAAACTCTTTTGGTTTAAGCGGAGTAAAGAACTCTTTATTTTCCATTCCCTTAATGATACGCGCTTGGAATTTCATCGCTTCACCTACAGAACCTAAGCCGATAGGTGTGAAATTAACATTCTTCCCAATAATATATTCATACTTTTTACCATCTTTACGTTCCATGCTGGCTCCTAATCTTTTTTTCATAATCTATAGTTTATTATAAAGCAAGTGTTAGGACAAGCAACTTACCACAATCTTACTATAAATGCTATAATTATACTGATATTAGTAAACTTAGAGATTAACCATGAATTTAAAAATAGGCATTGTCGGTTTACCAAATGTAGGTAAATCAACATTATTCAACTCACTAACTAACAATGATATTCTGGCGGCCAATTATCCTTTTGCCACCATTGAACCTAACACCGGTATCGTACCCGTGCCAGATTCTCGTCTGCAAGTTTTGGCTGAACTATACCATGCTCAAAAAATTATTCCCGCAACCGTCACCTTTGTCGATATAGCGGGCTTGGTGGCTGGCGCCTCTCAGGGTGAAGGTTTAGGTAATAAATTTTTACATAATATCCGTGAATGCGACGCTATTATTCACGTAGTCAGAGCTTTTGAAAATCCAGACATCTTGCGTCACGACGAATCTGAGATTGACCCAAAAAAAGATATTGAAATTATCAATACTGAATTAATTTTGGCTGATATTCAGACTATCGAAAATCGCCTAGTCCGTCTGAATAAAGAAGCCAAATCAAACCCTAAGGCACAAATAGCTGTTAACTATTTACAAAAATTATTAACTAGCCTGCAAGCCGGTCAACCTATCTCTTCTCTGCCTGAAGTAGATAACTCAATTATTTATGATCTACATTTATTAACCGCTAAACCAGTTATTTATGCATTTAATGTTGACGAAGTTGGGTTAGCTGATAAGACACTACAATCTAAACTGTCCGACCTAGTAAAACCCAACAAAGCCTTATTTATTTCTGCCAAACTTGAAGAAGAATTAAAGGGTCTAACACCAGATGAAGCTAGCGAATTGCTAGAAAGTTACGGAGTTACCGAAACTGGTTTATCCCAATTAATCGGCGTAGCTTATGATATTTTGGGACTACAAAGCTATTTAACGGCTGGTGAAAAAGAGATCCACGCCTGGACCATTCACCAGGGCTGGACCGCACCGCAAGCAGCTGGTGTAATTCACTCTGATTTTGAACGTGGTTTTATTGCCGCTCAAGTGGTCAGCTTTAACGATTTGATAGCTGCTGGATCAGAAGTTAAGGCTCGTGAGGCGGGAAAAATTCGCACCGAAGGTAAAACTTATATCATGCAACCAGATGATATCGTTGAGTTTCGATTTAATGTTTAGTTTTAAGCCCTATTTTCTAGCTAATCTCATTTTGTAAAATCGTTCGACATTACCTTTAGCACCCGCCACTTCGCTATCTTTTTTGTCTAAAATTACAAAATACTGTTTTGCCCAGATTTCAAAATCGTTAAGAATCTGCCGTCGAATTTTAGCGTTCTTGATCACGCCTTTGTTAACTTGATCCTTGCCAGCTTCAAATTGTGGCTTAACCATTGCCACTAAAATCGTTTGTCCATTCATTAAATGTTTAGCAACATGTGGCAAAATTTCCCGCAAACTAATAAATGACACATCACCGACAATTAAATCAATGTGCTGATCAGTGTAAAAATTACGAATGTCTGTTTTTTCATGTAGCTCAATTTTAGTATTTTGCCGTAAACTTGGATGTAGCTGATTAGTGCCAACGTCAACTGCATAAACTTTTTGCGCACCATGTTGCAGGGCATAATCAGTAAAGCCACCCGTACTTGAACCAATATCTAGCACTATCTTTTCCGTAAAGTCCAGCTTAAAACTTTCCGACACACTAGCCAGCTTCAACCCCGCCCGAGAAACATATGTCTGATTAGTTGTAATATCAACCACATCGTCAGGCCCTACAGCATATCCAGTTTTTTGAATAACTTTTTTATTCACAGTAACCTTACCTAATCTAATATAGTTTTCCGCCTGTGAACGACTACTGGCTAATCCAGTCTGAAATAAGATTTTATCCAAACGCTGTTTATTCATGAATACTATTTCTTACGTTCACGATACTCGCCTGTTGTGGTATCAACACTAATCACATCATATTGTTTAATGAAAGCTGGGACTTTGACGACTACTCCAGTTTCCAAAACTGCGTCTTTCAAAACCGAGGAAGTAGTATCACCTTTTACCACATCTTCGGTATACGTTACTGTTAAGTAAACATTCTTCGGCAATTCCACATTAATAACTTTGCCTTCAAAAAATTGCAGACTAATTTCATTACCTTCTTTCAAAAATCCGGCCGATGTATCAACAATATCCTTGGATAACTCAAATTGCTCAAAGCTCTCTGGATCCATAAAGAAGAATTTGTCGCCATCATTATATAGATATTGAGCAACTTTATTATTCACTTCTGCCATTTCAATTTTTTCTTGGCCCTTGAAAGTTTTAGGAATCACACTGCCGTCGATTAGGTTTTTCAATTTCACATTAACTATTGACCCGCCTCGTCCCATGACTTTTTGGGAATACTCTACTACCCGGTACGGCTTACCATCAATCTGACAAACAGTTCCTTTTTTCAAATCAGTCGGCTGATACATTTTATAAATCCTCCTTCAAAAAATCTCGCCGCCATAGCTTCAGGACTACGCAGCGAGATATAAAATTTATTACTTTTAGTCATTAGCTACAAATGGCAATAACGCCAAATGTCGTGCTCGCTTAATTGCCACAGCCAAGCTTTTCTGCTGTTTTTGGCTAAGCCCAGTTTTACTAGATGATTCAATTTGACCATATGAATTCACAAATCGCTGTAAAGTTTTTACATCTTTATAGTCAAATACAATTGGTGGATTTTTCTTTAATTTTGCCATATATTCTCCCTGTAATTAAAACGGAATTTCACTTAAATCAATTGGTTTATCGTCAATTGCCGTTACAATTTCTTCTTTATTATTACTTACTGGTTTTTGACTACCGCCATCATTATTTGGCCCGTCAAGGAAAGTAACGTCAGTGGCAGTTACCTCTATTCGGCTTTGTCTTTTACCAGTCTCCTTATCTTCCCAGCTATCCTGCCGAAGTCTACCCTGCACTAGCACCCGGCGACCTTTTTGCAAATATTGCATGACTAAATCACCTAATTTTTCCCACGCTGTAATGTTGAAAAAATCCGCTTGATCGTCTTGCCCAACACGGTCTACTGCTATTGAGAAGCTTACCACATTCTTACCGGAAGCTGTGGTGCGCTGTTCTGGATCACGGGTTAATCGTCCCATTAATATTACTTGGTTGATACTTCGTGCCATAATTTTACCCTCTCTTTTATAAAATTATCTGCTAATCTTGTGAAGTTTCAGTTTTGGCAGCGCGCTCAGCTTGCGCTTTCAAAGCCTGACGAATTTTTTCATCAGTTTTTACCAAAAGATAACGTAAAACCTCGTCAGTAATGTTGAGTACGCTAGAAATTTTCAGCGGAGCTTGACTTGGCAGTTTAACATCAAAGCAAACGTAAATCGCAAAGTCTTCTCGCTTGATCTGATAAGCTAACTTTTTCTTACCCCAATTATCTTCTTTAATAATTTCACCGCCATTATCGGTGATTAACGCCCGAACTTTGTCCAGCGCCACGTCCAGATTTGTCTCCAAGTCTGGGTGAATAAGAACAGTCAGTTCATATTCCTGCATGTTTCCTCCTTTGGAATCCTTGATGGATGTTTGTGCTATCCCACACAAACTTAGGTTAATATCATAAATAATTATACCGCAAATTGATAAAAAAGTCTAATAACTCAAAATTTTTCCCTATACGCATCTAATATATTGACACTAACACCAAGACTTTCAAAATATTCCCTATCCCGTTTCGAAAGTTCATAAGCTGGGAGATTCTCTAATATAGACCTAGCTATATCATCCTTGTCAAAACCAACTTTTATCATAGGCTTTATGTGACAATATAAATAATACGGATGGTACTTGTTCATTTTTAGAGAGGGAAATTCTCTAATAATAGTGGTTTTTATATCGTCGCCATAAGGTAATGCTTCAAGTAATTCAACTACTCTATTTATATAATATGGCCATCCATATTGTCCTGCATCTTCTTCAAGCTCATTTATAGCTAAGACACAATCAATAAAATCTGGGTTGGCTCCAACCGCCACTAACTCCTTTTTAATTGGCTTATATCTAGATCTCAACCGCTCTCGCTCTATATATCCTTCTTTTAGACTGACTTCTCTAGTCTGTCTTAAAATTCTTCTGACAGATACACCCGCCACAAATAGCGCCCCCGAATGCTCTATTAAATCTTTATATTTATAATGAAGAAGTATCTCTCTATTATTAATTTTTTCAACCAAAAATCTTCGATTGTTGTCGTTTAGCTGATTAATTTCGTCTATTATGAACTCAAGACCTTCAGCAAAACGAAGCTCAGATCCCATAATTAGTCTAAACAACTCATCGTGACCAATTTCATGTTTCAAAATATCTACTGGAGACCTATCTAACGATCCCAATATCTCACCTACTCGCGGATCCTCACACCAGCCAAACCCCCTAATATAACTAAACCACAGAAAAATTATATCTTCTGTCGTCAACTCGCCGCCAGCCTTAAAACGATTATAAATGTCAGTCAATCGTTTCATGTTTTCAACTATTTCAAAATACTCATCCCCACCAGGCAAAGTTTTAAGCTTCTTGGTCACTACATCCAACATGCAATCTTCCATCTCTTGACCTGGCTCAATGCCACGTACTTCAACCACTCGACCATATTCCATGCGGATCGCGACGCGCGGAATTGTATCATCACCCTCTTCGTCCGGGGTATAGTATACGTGAAAATCACCCCTTGATAATTGATGCGCTGCTGTTCGCGTTCCTGCCGTGCACCAGCCCGTACCCATGCCGCGCAATGAATCAGTTAATGCGATCACCGTAGGGTTATCAACAAACTTATCGTCAGTATATTCACCGTCAACCCTTGTATAGTCGGGGGTGTATTTCCCGTCAATCTGATCATACTTCACCCATGAACCCTTTGTTATCTCACGTAGCTCAGGTGAACCACCAACACCAACTTCCGTGGTTGCATAGGCATAAAGCTTTGCAAAATTACCCGCTCCGAGAAGCTTGTTAAGCCGATCACTATCAGGGGCGTTACCCTGAACTACGCCAGTATCAATAGCGTCATATACGTACGCCAGTGCTTCAGCATTCAATTCTGGCCATGGTGCAGTTGTTGATTTGGTTCGTTTTTTGAACTTATCTTTTTCTTTATCAAATTCACCCAGCTTTTTTAAAGATTCCCAGACATAGACTTTAAACCAATCTGGATAGACATGACCATTTTCATCACTCCGCAAATACTCGGACCATTCTGTCAAACTTTTTCGTTGATCTTCACGGAGTATAATAGCAGTCTTTTCTTTTCCCTCAGCAGTGATTTCATGATAGCCATAGCCCTGTTCAAGAGCAATTCGTTGTTGTAGTTCATAATACGACTCTGGAATATCTTCCGGTTTGATAAGTAATTGAGAGATTTCCTCCTTGATAAACTCTGGGTTTTGATTAGTAATACCAAAATAGCCACTCTCTAGAGCATCAGCAACTTTCGCCTCATTGTTCCCCAGCTTGCGAAGCGGCTGCGCTTCGCCGTTGATTTCTATGAAGCGCAGTACACCTTCTGCGAGGTACCTGTGCAATACTTCCTTTGGAATTCGTTCGCCGATTGGCGACTGAGCGACAAACTGTTCTGGTGATTTTGTTTTTGACATGGGCTATCCTGCTTTATGCAATTATATTTTTAATATAGCACATATTGCCTAAAAAGTCAACATCCGGCCAACACTACATCTCATACCCATCCAGCTCGTCCAAACTGGAAATCAGCACTTCACGTGGCTTTGATCCGTTAGCTGGACCAATAATACCTCGATCCTCCATCTCCGCTATAATCCGAGCTGCCCGACCATAGCCAATTTTCAGTCGCATTTGCAATAAGCTAGTTGACGCCTTACGACTATCTATCACTAGCCGTACCGCATCCTTAAACATATCATCAACTCCCCCGTTCATCTCAACCATTACACCACCTTTGCCGTTTAATTGTACTGGCTGAGCCACCACCTCATCATTATATTGTGGTGCTGATTGCATACGTAAATAGTCAGTAATTTTATTCACCTCACCATCAGTTACCCACGCACCCTGAATGCGCTTTGGTTTACTCATATTCGGCGTATAAAGCAACATATCACCTTGTCCTAGCAACTTTTCAGCCCCCGATTGATCAAGAATGGTTCGTGAATCCACCTGCGATGCCACCGTAAAACCAATCCGAGCCGGAATATTAGCCTTGATCAGACCAGTAATCACATCAACACTTGGGCGCTGGGTCGCTAATACCAAATGAATACCAACCGCCCTGGCTTTTTGCGCCAATCGGACAATTAACGCTTCCACATCACGCGCCGCTACCATCATCAAATCCGACAACTCGTCAATAACAATTACTATGTAAGGCATTGCACCATCTTCATGTTGTTGGATATTACCCTGTTCATCAGCCACTGGGATCTTTTTGGCGGTGGTTTTAATTTTCTGATTATAGCTCTTGATATCACGAATCTTTTCCGCAGCCAGCAATTTATAGCGTCGCTCCATCTCATTAACTGCCCATTTAAGCGCACTAATCGTCTTCTCTGGTTCAGTAATAACTGGCGTTAGCAAATGCGGAATATCCTCATATGGTGCCATTTCAACTTGCTTTGGATCAACCAAAATCAATTTCATATCACTCGGACTATTACGATACAATAGGCTCGTCAATAGAGTATTAATCATCACTGATTTACCTGATCCAGTCTGTCCAGCAATCAACAAATGAGGCATTTTATTTAATTCACCCACCACGGCCTGACCAGAAATATCTTTACCAATGGCAAAATTAAGCGCCTCACGAGCGTTCTTCCACTGCTTTGAGTCCAATACTCCAAATAATCTGACGTCAGCTGCTCGACGATTAGGCACTTCAATACCTACCACTTTCTGCCCCGGAATTGGCGCTTCAATACGCAGGCTTTGGGCAGCCAAATTAAGCGCAATATTGGTTTCTAATGCTGTAATTCTCGTCAATTTTACCCCACTCGGCGGACGCAACGTATATTGCGTTACCTTCGGACCGATGTTGGCATCTTCCATTTCCACGTCAATATTAAACTCTGCCAATGTGTCATGAATAATTTGAGCATTTTGTCGAATATCACCTGCATCAGGTGGATTCTGTTTTTTCTCTAACAAATCAAGACTGGGCGCTTGCCAATTTGGATCATGAGCCGCCACTAGCGCCGCCCGCTCTTCAGCTGACTTATCTTGTTTAATACTACTTTTCAGACTACTAAGCGGAGATGATTTTTTATCAACTTTCGGCGCAACATCAGTAGTTGGCACACCAGCGTTAATATTAATATCTGTCGCTGGTTTATCAATCACCTTGTCGGTTTTGGCCGCCCGTTGCATAACTGATATATTTTTAGCATTTTCCGAATCATCACGTTGCAATAATTGCCAAATCTTCTTAATCAAATCGAGCGGATTGGTTAAAGTAATAAATAATGCCGTTATTAAAATCAACACTACATAAATCACTGCCGCAATCGCTGGCGAGACCATCATAGTCATCAATTCGTTAACACCATCACCGATTACGCCACCGGTTTCTGGATGTTTAGCGTTTTTTAATAGACCAAATAAGCCACTGAGCCAAACCACTTCAATTACCGTTGCTATTTTCACCGCAAGCGGTAAGCGGTTATCTTCAGCCTGAAATATTTCCACTGATAGATAAATTAGCAGTACCGGCAAAATATACGTCGCATAACCTAATAGCCATAAAGTTGTTTTATTTAGCCATTCAAGCAGTGGCCCACCCGCCTCAAACCAAGCTACCACAAATAAAATTGATAACAAAATCAAGAATACGGCTGTCACTTGTCGCCAAAATCCACCTGGCACGATATGTCGGGGTGCGCTGGCGGTGGATTTTTTCTTAGAGTTCTTGCGTTTTTTAGGCATAACTGATTTATATTATACCCTGTTTTTATGTAAAAAGGTATACTATTTGTATTATATCATATTTTATCATAAAATACAAGATTAGTACGCCCGAATATCCTGCATTTCACGTGCCTTGGTGTCATTTGCTTCAGAATCTGGTACTTGACGTGGCGGAAATTTACGACGTGGCAGATTTGGTATAGCTGATTTTGCCTTGTTACGCTCAGCTTTAGCCGCCATCAATCGAGCTGTCCCAGGCGATTTTGCGGTTGCTACAGCTTGGCCAGCATTCTTGCCATTTGATTTACCGACACCACCTATTTCATTAATCACTGGAATCACAATTGGCGTACGTCTGGTTTGATCATACAAAATATGTGTAATTTCGTCTTTTATCTCTTTCTTCACTACCTCAATATCATATTTACCCGAGAAGCTACGTGCCGCTTTCTGTTTAATATATTGCCGAATCAAACTCATCAATTCTTCAGAATCCCGCATATAAATAAACCCACGAGAAATGATATCTGGACTAGTCAATAACCGTCCCGTGCCACGTTGCACTGTCAAGACCACCACAAACATCCCCTCTTGGCTCATGTGGATACGATCTTTCAAGACAACTTCACTAACCACCTCGCCAGCGTCATCATACATAGTGCCACCAGAGTGAACGATCCGACCAATCTTACGAGCGCTATCAGCGGTCATCTCTACAATATCACCGGGGTCACAAACAAAAATATTTTGACGTGGAATACCACATTCCTTTTCCGCCAAACGAGCATTATGCACTAACATATGGAATTCACCATGGTTTGGTAAATAAAATTTTGGTTTAATAGCATTAATCACCCGTACGTGATCATCGTAATAGCCGTGTCCTGACAAGTGTAACGGACCAATCCCTGTCAGATGAGTCTTACCATTCTGAATCACTTCACTACCCTCACGCATCAGACCATCAACTGTACGTACCACATATTTCTCATTACCAGGAATTGGGTTTGAGCTCAGCACCGCCACATCACTACCCTTAATCTTAATATATTTATGAGCACCAGTTGCCATTCGATTAAGCACCGCACCAAACTCACCCTGACTACCAGTACAGACAATCGTTACTTGCTTGTCAGGCAATTTAGCCAAATCTTCCATCTTAACAATCGTATCTTTTGGTATTTTAATTACACCCGAACGTAGTGCTACTTCCAGATTTTGAATCATACTAAAGCCAGCAAACGCTACTTTACGATTATGTTTTTTCGCCTCTTCCAAAATTAGTTGAATACGATGCAACTGACTGGAAAAACTACTAATAATAATCCGATGATCCGACCATTTATCCATTATTTCACCCATACTACGCTGAATATCAAACTCGCCATGTGTATGTGTACCATCACTTTCACAGTTGGTTGACTCGTTCATAAACAGCAAAAAGCCTTCTTCATTAGCAATCTGCTTAATGCGATCAAAGTCAAACTTCTTACCATCAACTGGATTTTCTTCAATACGCCAGTCGCCACTAGAAATAATATTACCCACTGGTGTGCGGATTACCACGGCCACCGCATCAGGAATTGAGTGGTTAACCCGTATCAGCTCCACACTAAATGAATCACAAAGTTGGACAGTTTCATGAGTATCGGGATTTAATTCATAATATTCTGGTGTGTAACCACTATCGGACTCTTCCATAGTTCGCTGAAGCATGCCAAGCGTGAACTTGGCGCTATAAACTGGTGCTGGTAATTTCGGAATAATATGACGAAATGCACCGATATGATCCAAATGTCCATGCGTGAAAACGTGCGCCCGAATTCGATGCTTATTCTCTTCTAGCCATTGGATGTCGGGAATTATATAATTCACCCCTGGGTAATCACTGCCTGGAAATAGAAAGCCCATATCAATGACGATAATGTCTTCGCCATATTCAATGGCTGTCATGTTTTTACCGATGCCAATTTCACCCACCCCACCAATTGGAATAACTTTGAGAGTTGGATTCACAGTGTGAGAGTGCTTTGGCTGATCTTTCAAACTAAACTGCTTACCGCCATAGCCATTATAAACCGATTTATTAACCGGTATATCGATAATATGCTGACTGGCTTGAGCATTCACCCCCTCCGACATCCGTCGTTGAGCACGAAACACCTCACCCTTACGAGTAGTTGTGGAATTTAAAATAGTATTAGTTGACTTTCGTTTCACGTCATTAGGACGCTTACTGGCGTCATCACCTTTTGGTGTAGCGAGTCGTCGTTGACCCATATTTTCTTCTCCTTTTATTATAAAATAATGTCAAAATCAGATTAAAGAGTGTATTTTTAAATAAAACAATACCTCTCACTAGTAGTTCTATTTTAGCAAACTGATCACAGTTTGTCAAGAATAGCTATTAGCAATTTTTGACACGAAGCTCACCTAGCTATCACCATCCACCGAAGTGTGGACAAATTTGCGCTTACCCCGATAGGCAAAGAAACCAAGCATCAATAGATTTGATACCAGCAAAAAACCCACTAGCACACACATACTATCAATGTAAAAGGAGTTATTAAGTCCCCCCGAAATAGCTTGACGCAATGCTCTAATTGAATAAGTCATCGGCACTAACGGATTGACTATTTGGAAAAAGCCGTTGGCTGTTTGAATCGGAAAAGTACCTTCGCTTGACCCCAATTGCAACACTAACAGCACCATCGCCAGGAAACGTCCCGGATTATCCAGTACGATCACTAATAGAGATACGATAGACATATAGACAAACGATGTCAAATATATAGACCCAATAAAATATCCTGGATTATCTGGCACTAATCCTAGGCAGTAAACCATAATTAGCATCAAGACTGTTGCCTGAATAATGGCAGCTACACCAGTAACCGAAGCTTTAGCAAACCACCAGAGATAAGCATTTTCTTGATCGGCAAAAGTTTTACGTATTGGATAGATAATATTTACCGCTAGCGCCCCTACAAACAAACTTAGTGACAACACATACGGTGCTAAGGCATAACCATAATTCGGCACATCACCCTGTTTGGTTGTTTCCGATTTCACCGGATTAGCTATTTGTTGTTGCGTAGCTATACCAGTTGGCTGAAGTTTTATTTGCTGAGTAGCATTGGCTAATTTCATAGATAGAGTATCTGCGCCGTCCGTCAATTGCGACACTCCACTCACTAGCGTACCAGAGCGGCTGTCCAGCAGACCTGCACCATTTGCTAATTGCTGACTACCAATTTGCGCCTGAGTCAGACCGTTCGCCAGCGATGTCGAACCCGCCAACAGCTGATTGTTCGCCGTCCGCAGATTGTTATAACCGTTAAGCGCAACGATTGCATTCGGCGCTAATTGATTCACGCCGCCAGTCAGCGTCGAAACGCCAGTTTGCAGCTGCGTTTGCTGCGTTGACAATTGCGCGGTGAGCAACTGCAAATCTTGTAGCAGCGCGGCCGCCTGCGTAATAATTGTCTGCGTTTTGTTGAGCGCTTGGGAAAGTTGGCCAATCTGCGGCAAGGTTATGGTAGTCGAACCGCCAGAATTCGCCGCATTAACTCCCAATGTTTGCAATATTCCGCCCGCTGCTGTTAGGTCTGTCGCAGGCGTTTTCATCGTTTGCGCCAAAGCCTGCGCGTCCGTTTGCACCTTATGCTGCTGGCTGGCGAGTGCCGGCGATGGATTATGGACGCTGGCATTTAATTGATTGAGGCCAGACTGTAACTGCTGGATAGCATGCGTCAATTGCGCCACTTGCGATTCGCTCGGCAAGCTGTTTGACAATTGCCCAAGACCCGCCTGCAATTGTCGCGACCCGTCGCTGAGCTGCGCCAAACCATTGGTCATCGCCCGCTGATTTGCCGCCAATTGCCGGACACCGCCAGTGTACGTCTGCGCACCAGTTTGCAGCTGCGTCAAGCCGCCATGCATAGTCGCCGCCCCGTCCGCCGCTGTCTCCAGACCGTCGCCGAGTTTGCCAATACCTTCCAGTACGCCCTTAGCGTAAGCTTGCGTAATTTGCTCCGCCACTGACGTTTTAACCTTTTCAGCAGCTTGATTACTGACCAGTGAACCAATGTAGTTCTTAGCTGGCGTGATCACATAATGAATCACTGCCTGCTCAGGTTTATCTCGTGTAATCGATGCAGCTTTTGCCGAAAAATCTGCCGGAACAGTCACTACCGCATAGAAATGACCATTATCAACTCCGTTATCAGCTTGTTGCTTGGTTACAAACTCCCACCCCAAATCATGATTATCTTTTAATTTTTGTTCAACCGATTGCCCAATATTTAACCTCTGACCATTTAAATGAGCGCCTTTATCTTCGTTAACAAACGCTACTGGCAAATTCTTCACTTGTCCGTATGGGTCCCAAATTGAGCCCAAGAAAAATCCACTGTACATAATCGGGATAAAAGAAATAACTAGCATTGATAGTAGTAATATTTTATTATTACGTAAGTGCCGCCACTCAGCACGCACCATATTACTGCTCTGGTGGCGTAAAAACCGTTTTACCTTTTTAACCACGCATGACCTCCTTAGCAATATCCTCCAAAGTTACTGTCTTTAGATAATAATTCCACTTTTGCTGTGCTTCAGAAAAGACTTTTTCTATCATATTCATACCAATTTCAACTTGGTGGCGACGTGTTGCAAATACTCGTTCAATAATTCCTCGAGATTGAAAGAATGGTGCTTCGCCTTCAATTGCTAAGACGACGTCGTGCAATGTCACTTGGCTCATTTCCCTTGCTAAAATAAACCCGCCACCAGCACCTTGCGTCGATATAATCAACTGCGCTACCACCAACTTACGACTAATCTTCTTCAGATATGTTGGCGATACTGCCATTTTCTCCGCTAAGGTATCATTAGTAATCGGCGAAGTTTCATTAGGATCAGCCAAAAGCGCCATGATACAACAAGCTTGTTCAACAGCTCCAGATAACCTCATAAAATCCTTTCTAAATTAGCTATAGTAGATATCGATTATCCACTATACCACACATTCATAAGCACAGCAAGGAATTTATAAAATAATCAGTGAAATCATCATAAATATAAACACCCCGCCACCAGACGGAGTGCTTATATTAGGTGATCATCTTAAAGAACCACTGATTTAACGCCAGCTTTCTCGCTAAGCAACTTCAGCAACGCTTTTTCTTTTTCATACGCTTGTTTACTGCTGTCAGTAACTTTATTTAAAGCCTTATAAAGCTTCGATGAACTTGGCGCCGTTGGTGATGTTACGCCAATCTGACCAGCCAGCCGTTTTTGGAGATACTCTTTATAACTACTCAAATACGCTGAATAATCGCTGACATATTTTTTCACTTCCTCATTTGAATCATCTTTCAGCTCTTTTAGCGCATCAGAGCACTTTGAAGTTTGATCATCAAAATCCTTCATTACTTCATTAGCATCACGACCATATGTCCGAACATAAATATACTTACAGTTCATCAGACTTAGTATTTTGGGCGCCGTAGAAAATGAATCACGCATTTTCTTATATTCCCCACTCATCTCGTCATATAACTTTTTTACCTCTTTATCACGCATAGCTTTTTCTTTACTCAGACTATCTAGATGAGTGTCAATCTTGCTATTGATTTTGTCAATTTCTTCTTTGGCTTCTTTGGCATTATCAGCAGATGACACCGAACCGGCATACGACAACATATCTTTAGAGAATTCCTGCATATGATCTAGCGCTACTTTATAATCTTCCTTACTAGGTCCACTCAGGAACACAACCGCCAGAATAATACCAACGATTAGCAATACAAAGGCTATTGAGCCACCAATAATTCCCCATAATACACCTTTGCTTAAGCCTTTTTTGGGTGGTATCGGATAAACACCGTTCGGCTGTACTGGCATAACTGGCGGTTGCGGAATCACCGGATTCGGCATTGGTGGTTGTTGTGGTTGATTACTATTGTCCACTAAACATCTCCTTATTTTAAGCTGTTAGCCATATTGTAGCACCACACGGCTAATCTATTCAATAATAAATCTCTAGCTATTTTATCTTATCATTGATGGTCTTTTCTAAGGCGCTAATTTTTTCAGCATCTTTCTGATAATCAACTTCAACCTTTATGTTCTTTTTCAACTTTTGAACCATGGCTGGAATTTTCTTGGGATGATCAACAAATTTTCTCAATGCTGAATTATATTTTGTTAAATTATGATCATTGATAGCCTGAATAATCTCATCAATTATAGTAATCTGTTCCTTATATGTATCAGCTGCCGTTTTAAAATAGTTATTCAGTTCTTTACTTTTACTCTTAGGTGTGTCGTTGATAGCATCTATACAACCCTGCAAGAATTTCTTAACTGACGTGAAATATGATTGCACTTCACCAACTGAAGAAAACTTACCCCTTCTCGGTGAATTTTTACTATCACATTTATCAACTACCTTCTGAGTTTTCTTTTCAGTAGCCATGATTGATTCAATATACTCTTTAGCATCAGCATAGTTTTGCGCTACTTCGTCATAGGATTTTTTAACGTCCTTATCCTGAAGCGCTTTCATATCTTTCATATTATCGATCGCTTCTTTGTAATCATTTAACGCTTCTTTTAAAGAATCGTTATTAGATCGACCTTCTAGCATATTGTCAATGAATGTCTTGGTCTTTTCTTTAGTGTTTTTACTCTGCGTTTTAACATCTTTCACCTGAGAGCGCATTGCCATGTAATCTTCTTTTGACGGTCCAGCTAAAAAGATCACTGCCAATACTACCGCTGTAATAACCAATATTAGCCCTAAAACACCGCCAATAATTCCCCATAAAGCGCCTTTACTTAAGCCTTTTTTGGGTGGTATCGGTTGCGGTGATATAGTTTGGGGCGGAATTGGTTGCGATGGCGCAGGTTGTGGTGTGGGTGGCAACGATTGTGATTGATTATTATTGTCATCCATTATTGTACCTTTTCTCAATAAAACTATTTCTTTAATTTATTTGAAATAACGTTCTCTAAATCATCAAGCTTTGGCATTTTATTATGGTTATTAGCATCATTCTGTATTTCAACCAACTTATCTTGAATTTTGAAAAATTCACGACTTTGAGTCTTCAAGCGACGCTGGGCAGACTGATAAGCCACCTCGTCTCTTTTGTCACCAGCCTTAATCATATCATCGAATATAGCCACCTGATCATTATAGGTCTTTTGTGTAGCCTTGACATAATCGACAATCTTATCAACCTTTGAGTCAGCCATCTTAGTGAGTGCATCAGAACATTCCTTGGAAGCATCACGTAAAGCTACAATTCTTGCTCGTAGATTGGTGATTCGCATAGCTGCAATTTGCGACCTGCCGTCACATTTTTTGTAAGCTGCGATTGATGGCTCCTCAATATCAACAAAAGCTTGTGCATAAGTTTTTATCTCTTCAGCTTCTCTGATTAATGCATCGTATGACTTTTTCACTTCTTTATCTTTAAGAGCAGGCGCATCCTTTAACTTATCAATACCAGACGAATAGCTATCAAGAGCTTTTTTTAAGTCGCCATTACTATTTGCGCCACTAAAGATCGCATTAATATGGATTGGTAATGCTTTATTAATTTTATTGCGCTGCTCCTTGATGTCTTTCACCTGTGATTGAATAGCTAGATAATCTTCCTTACTAGGTCCACCTAGGAACACAACTGCCAGAATAATACCAACGATTAGTAGTATAAAGGCTATTGAGCCGCCAATAATTCCCCATAAGGCACCTTTGCTTAAGCCTTTTTTGGGTGGTATCGGTTGTGGTGTGACTGTTGGGATTGGTCCAATTGGACTACCAACTGGTGGTTGGGGTGTCATCATTGGTGGCGGTGACACCGGTTGGGGCGGAATTGGCTGTGGTGACACCGGTTGTGGTGTTGGTGGTAATGGTTGTTGTGGTTGATTGTTGTTATCCATTATTATCCCTTTCTTATAAACCAATCATGGTTAAGTTAATTTTACCACGTTCATCGATATTAATGATTTTTACACTAACAATTTGACCTTCTTTGACAACATCAGTCACTTTAGCCACCCTACCCTCAGCCAGCTTGGAGATATGAACCATACCATCAACACCCGGTAGAATATTTACAAATGCGCCAAAATCCTTAATAGAAACGATTTTACCTTGGTAAATCTTACCAACTTCTGGCTCTTCCACTAAACTCTTGATCCAATTTAGAGCTTTTTCAATTGACTCACCATTTGGGCTAGCGATAGTAATTAATCCATCTTCTTTAATATCAACTTCAGCACCAGTTTCTTGAGTAATTTTATTAATCACTTCGCCACCTTTACCGATCACTGCGCCGATCTTATCTGGATTAATTTTCAGTTTTTCAATACGTGGTGCATATGGACTAAGCTCAGTACGTGGGCAACTTAGAGTTTCCAACATGTGATTAAGGATAAAAGCACGACCTTCTTTGGATTGTTGCACTGCTTTGCGCAATATTTCAACTGGTAAACCGTGGACTTTCATATCCATCTGCATAGCTGTTACACCCTTACTCGTACCAGTCACCTTAAAGTCCATATCACCGGCAAAATCCTCCGCATCAGCGATATCGCTCAGCACGTACGGCGTATCGCCATCCATCATCAAACCCATAGCAATACCAGAAACTGGAGCCTTCAATGGCACACCAGCGTCCATTAGTGCCAAACAGCTTGAGCAGGTTGCCGCCATTGAGGTTGAACCATTTTGACTCATAATTTCCGTGACGGAACGAATAGCGTACGGAAAATCTTCTTCACTTGGCAAGACTGGTGTCAGCGCTCGCTCGGCTAGATAGCCATGGCCAATTTCCCGACGACCAGGCGAACCCATTCGTCTAACCTCACCAACCGTATAGCCTGGTGCATTATAATGATGCATATAACGACGCTCATAATTTGTCTGCTCCATAGTATCAACCAATTGCGCATAACTCAGCGGTGCTAAGGTCACAATATTCATGCCTTGTGTGACACCACGAGTAAACAAGCTGGAGCCATGAGTTCGTGGCAAAATCCCCACTTCAGAACTCAGCGGACGAATTTCCGTCAACTGACGACCGTCTGGACGAATACCCTCCTCGACAATACCACGGCGTACATCTTTATGTAGCGATACAGTAAACGCCTCATCATACTCACTCTGTACAGCTTCATAATCCTCAGCCTCAAGCTCCAACTGCTCTGCCATAGCCTGATGAAATTCTTGACGAATTTCTTTGATGACTTCATTTCGTTCTGGGTATGGACGGCGGATTTTCTCACCAAACTTACCATCAACCCAAGCGTCCACTGTTTTTTGAATTTCTTCATTAGGTAAAATCAATTCGTATTCCTGCATGACTGGGGCGACTTTGTCCACCAATTCACGCTGTAGTTGAATAGCCGGTTGCATCATCTGATGCGCCCACGCCATTGCATCAATAATCACTTCTTCCGACACTTCTTTAGCGCCAGCTTCCACCATAGTGATGCCACTCTCAATGCCGGCCACTACCAAATCGATATCAGACTGTTCTCGCTCTTCCGGTGTCAAAAATGCTTTAAATTCACCATTGACTCGACCGACTCGCAAACCCGCTACTGGCCCATCAAACGGCGTACCAGTCAGCATCAACGCACTTGACGCCGCAATCATCGCTACTACATCTGGTCGGAAATTTGGATCCATTGACAATACTGTCGCTACCACTTGTACTTCTTGGCGATAGCCTTTCGGAAATAGTGGCCGAATTGGACGGTCAATCAATCGTCCGATTAATACCGCCTCATCACTTGGACGGCCTTCACGCTTGATAAAGCGACTACCACTAATCTTACCAGACGCATAAAATCTTTCTTCATAATCAATCGATAATGGGAAATAGTCCATCTGTACTGGACGTGAGCTAACTTGCGCACTACCCAGCACCACCGTATCACCGTAGCGCACCAGCACCGAGCCGGTCGTTCGAAAACCTACCCGATTAACCTCCAGCGTCAGCGGTTGACCGCAAAAATCAGTGGTAACACTAAAAATTTCCTTACCACTTGGATTAATAATACTCATTAAGAGCTCCTTTCTTACTGCGGAGGTAACAGGGGTGAAAGCTCATGCCAGTCTAGACATCAACGTTCGTCGCTATCACTTCCGCCAATTGTTGATATGTCTATTATATCAAATATTTGGTAGTTCACCTATTTAACTTAAAATTATTTTTATACAGCACCCCAGTCATCACCAATTTTAACGTCAACTTTTAATTTTATACCTAATGCTGGGTAAATATTTTCCATCGTTTCAACTAAGATCCGACCCACCTCCTCCGCACCCTGACGAGGACATTCCACCATAATGCTATCATGAACTTGCAAAATCTGATGACTATTCGGCACTGATGTCAGCCGCTTTTCCACCGCTATCATCGCCATTTTCATCAAATCTGCCTCAGTACCTTGAATTGGCATATTAGCTGCTGCACGCTCAGCGGCAGAACGGACAATAAAATTACTTGATTTAACATCTGGTGTCGGGCGGCGGCGACCAAATAAAGTTTGCACAAAGCCATTATCATGCGCCTGTTGAATGGTTTGTTGCATCAACGCTTTAACTCTCGGGCGGAGACGATAATATTCATCAATAAAATGCTGTGCTTCAGCATAAGTCATCTTAGCAGCAGCTGATAACCCGTGTGACCCCATACCGTACAAAACCCCAAAATTGACCACTTTAGCCCGTCGTCGTTGCTCTGGCGTAACTTGATCTATTGAGACACCATAAACCTCGGCCGCTGTTTTAGCATGAATATCAATATCGGTATTAAAATCAGCTATCATTTCCGTCTCGCCCGCCATCACTGCCGCCAAACGCAACTCAAACTGAGAATAGTCAGCATTAACGAACACATTGCCAGGTGCTGGCACAAACGCATCACGAATACGTCGACCCAATTCGGTACGAATCGGAATATTTTGCAGGTTAGGGTCAGTGCTAGACAAACGCCCAGTCGCCACCACATCTTGATTAAACGTTGTATGAATATAACCATTATTATCCACCTGTTTAGGTAGCGTCATAATGTAAGTGTTCTGTAGTTTTGTTAATTCCCTAAAACGCTCCACCAACTCGATAATTGGGTGTCGACCACGTAATTTATCAAGTTCTTTTTGACCAGTAGAATAGCCAGTTTTACCTTTTTTGATGCCAGTGGTTGGCAATTGCAATTTAGTAAATAGTGCCTCTGCTAATTGCGTAGGGCTACCAACATTAAATTCATAACCGACTAACTCAAAAATCTCTCGTTGCACTTCTAGTATTTCTTGTTGCACTGCCACTTGCATGGTGTTTAATTTTTCAATATCAAGCTTGATACCCCGATATTCCATTCTTGCCAAAATCGGTATCAACGGAAAATCCATTTCATAAGCTACCTTTTTTAATTGTGGTAGCTGAGAAAATTCTTGTTTTTGTTTTTCGTAAATCGTCCAAAGTACCGTAAGAACAATCTTTGGGTCAGTTAATTGATCACTTTCCACGCCAATCAAATCTGCTAGATCATGAAATTTTTTCAGTGGATTAAGCAAAAATGAACCCTGTGCCGTATCATGCGCTACAGTTAGTGTTAGCGCATCATCATGCGCCAATAGCACCTTCAACCAATCTTTAACAGCATGTCCAACAATTGGAGTCTTGTCTAGAATCTTCGACGCTTCGTTAATAGAAAATTTCGCAGCCGTACCTTGTTTTACACTCAACCAAAAATCATCACCATCGGGCACACATAACACCACTGACTCTGCGCCAACTGCTGACATAATAGAGTTTTGATCAACTTCTCGCACCGGCTTCAGCTCGTCTTGTCTAGCCGTCTTATCTAAATCACCTTTTATATATTGTGGCAGATTATTCAAAAGTGAACGAAACTCTAATTTTTCCAGCAACAGTAGCAATTTATCAACATTAAATTTATTCACATCCATCGCTGATAAATCCAATTTCACCGGTGCATCGGTAAATAATTGCGCTAATTTTTTACTCATATAAGCTGATTCTTTACCCAGTTCCAGTTTTTTCCGAGTACTCTCTTTCAATTGGTCAAGATTTTTATACACACCATCAAGGGTGTCAAATTGTTGCAACAACTGAACCGCTGTTTTTTCACCAACACCAGGCACTCCCGGAATATTATCCGATGAATCGCCTTTCAGACTCTTCAGATCAAGGAACTGATCAATTCTAATACCATAGCGCCTCTCAAATTCTGCAATATCAAATTTATCAATATTAGTCAGCCCTTTCTTTAAGGCATAAAGATAGGTATTCTGATCAAGAATCTGCAAAGCATCAAGATCACTGGTGATTAAGTAAGTTTCAATATCGCCGTGCTTTTCCGCCTGCGCATCCAACGTTGCCATAATATCATCGGCTTCATAATCATCAAATTCATACAACGGCCAGCCAAAAGCATCTAACAATTCATGTAGAACTGGAATCTGCGCATAAAAATCGGCTGGCGCCGGCTTCCGACCGGCTTTATACTCTGGGTAAATCGCCAAACGGCGACGAATGTTGGTTTTAGGCTTATCCCAGGCGACACAAATATAATCTGGATTCAATTTCTTAATTAGCTCCAAGCTTAATACTGCAAATACATAAACACCGCCAGTTGGTGTGCCGTCTGCCGTTGATAGATTCGGCATGGCATAATAGCCTCGGTAAAACACTGACTTACCATCAATAATCGCCAAACGTTTCATATACTTAAGTATACCATTTTACTTATTAACAACATAAAAATCAGCGGCAACCTGATGAGATCACCGCTGAATTTATTATCTATCTCACTTATCGGCGAGCAGATTTACGTCGTGCTATTAGAAGCGCACCAGCTGCTGCTACGCTAGCCACTACAGCCACGATTGGGTTAGCTGCCACTTTTTCAGCACCTGTATTTGGTGTTTTTGGAGCAACTGAGTCATTCTGTGCCGTCAGAGTAACATCATTACCATCACCACCCTTATAACTAATCTTAAAGGTAGCATTGCCAACACGAACCTCTGCGCCTTCTGGCATGTCCTTAAACTCACCCTTTACTTCAGTATTACTTTGATTGTCGATAATTGTTAAGACATCACCCTTTTTAAAACTGCCATTAGGTAGATATGTTAGTTTTAAGGTAGTGCCAGTTGTAATTGATACAGCATTACCACCATAAGTTGCATCATAATCCTTACCAACAATCACCTTATCATAAGAGTCTTTATTAAGGATTTCTACATCAAACACTGAGAGATTAGTGCCAAATGTCAAAGATTTAGTAACAGTAATAGTACCTGGTGAGTTACCTGGCGCCAAAGTACCATTAACTGTTAAGTGGTTAATTGTACCAACACCTTTCAACAGACCATCAATCACCACTTTACCGTATTTACAACCAGAATCATCAGCCAAAACACCGTATTGATTGCGACCAATTGTAAAGCCACCAGTGCTACCATAGAGATCAACAGTTTTACACAACTTCTTTAAATCAACCTCCTCAGCCTTAAATTCTTGCTTACCCTTCAAAGTCTTCGAATTGTCTGATTTGGTAGCATTCTCAAAATCACCCCATGACTGACTATTTGCTTTAATTGCGAAATTTTCACCGTCAATAGAGCCGGTTAGTTTAAGACTAGCTCCTTCTCTAACATAATATTCAACGTCACCAAGTAGCGTCAATTTACCAGAAAGTTCATTTTTGGTCTCAACAACATCGAACTCTTTGGTTGCAGGGTTATATTTAGTCTGAACACCAGCATTAATCCTTGCATCCTTCTTAAATGTTAGATCACCACTGTATTTATCTCCCATTAGATCAAGGTTACCAGAGATAATCTTTTTAACCTTAAATTTATCAAATTGGTCGAGTAAATTAGTGTATGCATATATAAAGTCTACTGACTCTGTTGGTGTAATATTACCAGGAATATTTGAGCCACCACCGAGTACCAATTTTTTGGTTGTTAATGTTAATTCTTTTACATTAATAAGAGAACTATAATCATTGTTAATTCTGAAACTCACCGAATTAGTAGCTCCAGTTGCGTTGGTAATCGACAGAGGAGACGATATTAATCCCCCGCTATTATACCCCTCGTATGGTTTCGCAGTCAGTGTTATATCATCAGTAAAGTCCATTTTATCAATCTTAATGTCCTTACAATTATCCGACACCTTACCCTGTATCTCTTCTACGCCAGAGAATTTAACATCAGATAAATCATTATTCAGCGTTAGCTCCTCGCTGGCACATGGCAAAATCAGCTTATCACCACTTTTTGGCGCAACACCATCTTTCCAGTTAGCGACTGTTGAAAACTTTTTATCTGATCCACCACCTGTCCAAGTGGCTGTACCAGCAGCCGATACTCCTTGAGAGAACAGTAGACCGCCAGCCACCGCGGTAGCTGCCGCCACCAGCGTTACTTTTGTAATGAACTTCCCATCCATACCTCTTTTTCCTTTTTTATTTTAATTATTGTTGTGCTTATTATTGTAACGATTAAGTTTTTTTTGCAATACTTTGTTGTAAATTATACTACATACTATCTGTAAAACTTAAACTCCGCCAGCTGAATCGCCAAACGTTTCATAGTTCTATTGTATCATTTAAGCGACTTTTATCAGAGAGCCTATCGATACTCCACCAAGTTTTTGTTGTATTCTCCTATACTTATCACAGATTTTCCTAAACCTTTCTTCAGCGCTGAAAGAATAATTACCCAATTTTCTCTGCATTTTCTCATATCCTTTATAGATTCTCTCAAGATCTTCCATAGCTCTGTATGAGTCATTATCATATTTCATCGAGCGCCTACAAGTCTCCCATATATCTCTTTCGTTGTTGGATAGGAGGCAATACCCGGTTCTCTTGTCGCTCATCTGTATATTTATCATCTGTATATTTAAGATTTCTGCATCGCCAAAATTATTATATCCAACAGAAAATTTATAAATCGGCCCAAACCTACTTCGGGTGGGAGTCACTTCAAGGCCATCTATAAAAACATAATCAAAATCATCTTTATCGTCTGGCATCTTATATATCTGATAACGATCCCCAGACTTCCAAA
>ERZ773065.86-NODE-86-length-59076-cov-6.010928_pt1 | contig 59076 bp, 42 predicted proteins | sample MGYA00580623_ERZ773065 | MGnify/ENA primary metagenome ERZ773065 (study PRJEB29015, sample SAMEA2738017) | human oral metagenome | biome: human oral; feature: human-associated habitat; material: dental | place: China | collected 2047 ... | reverse complement strand
TGCATGTGTTAAGCACGCCGCCAGCGTTCGTCCTGAGCCAGGATCAAACTCTCCGAACAAAAACAAAAACGTCCAAGCCCAGAAAAACCCACCACACCACAACAGCACAGCAGGCAATCCCAACCAAAAACAACTCAAAAACAAAAAACAGGCATAAAAAACAAACACACTATCGAGTTCACAAACAACACCCCACACCCAACCACAACACCCCAAAAAGGCACCACAACCAGGCAAGGCAACCACCACAACCCCACAACCAGGAGCCGCAGCAACAAAACACAAACCTACACACCCCCACCCACCCACGTCAAACCCACACAACGTAACACCCACCACACTTTTCGCCACCCACCCCACAGATTCACAACCAAACCCCCTCTAACAAGCCCTAACACCCCAACACGCATCACACGACCCACAGGCTTCTGGCAACTCACAAGAACCCCACACCACAACACAGCGGTGCAGACCGCACAAGGCGGGACGCATTCAGGCGAGCAACTCAGGGGCATTGTGCATCACCACAGCAAGATGGCCGGCACCAGCAAGCAACCCCGGACCAGCAAGGAGCCCCGGACCATCTGGTCCGGGGCTCCTTCAGCACTATCCAGGCCCGCCAAGGATCACTGACGCGGCCGAAAGCCAAGAATCCGTCGTGAGCGCACTATCCAGGTTCCCCAGGAATCACTGCGGCCGATCAGCGTCGGCCTTCGCCACCGAAGCGATCTTCATGTCGTCGCCCTTCGCTCCAACGCTGCGACACTCGGCTTCGCTTCAGCACGATCCTCCAGACACCCCTCTTAGAAGAGCTCCACCACGTTTTAGAAGAGCTCCACCACGGCAAGGTTGCGCCGTCCCTTACGGACCAGCACACGCGAACCCGCCAGAAGATCCTCGGCACAAATCGGGGCGTCCTCGTCCTCGACCTTGATGTTGTTGAGGTAAGCGCCGCCAGAAGCGAGGGTACGGCGCGCCGCACTCCTGCCCTTCTCCAAGCCCGTTTCCACCAAGGCGTCAATGATCGTCGCCTCACCGAGCTTCAAGCAAGCTTGTGGCAAATCCGAAGTCGCCGAAGACAGGGTCTGCTCGTCGATCGCCCGCAAATCGCCACCACCCCACAGGGCGTTCGTCGCAGCGAGAACCCGATCGAGTTCCTCTTCTCCGTGAACCAGGCGCGTCACCTCGGCCGCGAGGGCCTTCTGGGCGCTGCGGATGTGGGGCCGTTCAGCGACCTCCACCTCCAGCTCTTCAATGCGAGCGCGATCAAGGAACGTGAAAATCTTCAAGAACCTCACAACATCCGCGTCCTCGACTTGCAACCAGAACTGGTAGAAGGCGTAAGGGCTCATCATCTGCGGGTCGAGCCAAATGGCCCCGCCCTCGGACTTGCCGAACTTCGTGCCATCGGACTTCGTGATGATCGGAGTGGTGAGCACATGAGTGGTTGCGCCCTCCACCTTGCGGATCAGGTCGACGCCGCCGATCATATTGCCCCACTGATCGTTCCCGCCCGTCTCCATCGTCGCACCGTAGCGACGGTAGAGCTCGAGGAAGTCATTCGCCTGGAGGATCTGGTAGGAGAACTCCGTGTAGGAGATCCCCTCATCGGAGGCGAGGCGACGAGCAACAATATCCTTCGACAGCATCGTGCCGACGCGGAAGTATTTCCCAATCCCACGCAGCAGATCAATCGCGGACAGCTCAGCAGTCCAGTCGAGGTTGTTCACCATCGTGGCCGCAGCAGGCCCCTCGAAGTCGAGGAAATGCGAAATCTGGGACTTGAGGCGATCCGCCCAGCCGCGCACGACCTCGCTCGGCTGGAGCTGACGCTCACCCGATTGACGCGGGTCGCCGATCTGCCCCGTCGCCCCACCCACGAGGGCGAGTGGACGGTGTCCGGCGAGCTGGAGGTGACGCATGAGCAGGATCTGCACGAGGTGACCGTGATGCAAGGAGGCCGCGGTCGGATCGAAACCGCAATAGAAGGTGACCGGACCCGCAGCAAGATGCTCACGAAGAGCATCAATATCGGTGTGCTGGGCGATGAGGCCTCTCCACTGGAGTTCATCGAGAATATCGGTCACGGAAAACACCCTTTCTTCTACGGCTCAAGGAAGTCAATTCCCGGCTCGAAGCTCATTTCCGGCTCAAGGAAGCGCCAATAGCTTAACGGGTCGAGCCCGCCGCCCACGCCCGGCAAGCCACAAGAGCCCCTTCAGCGGCCTCAAGCTGCTCGGCGACGCGAATGGGGGCGGTTCCGCCCTTACCCAGGCGCGCGGACACAGAACCGGCGACACTCAACACCTCCCGGACCTCGGGAGTGAGGAAGGGGGATGCGCTCGCAAGTTCCTCATCACTCAGATCCGCGAGTTCCACTCCTCTCCCCTCGGCGATACGCACGCAAGATCCGGAGATCTCGTGGGCGTCGCGGAAGGGGACGCCGCGGCGCACCAGCCACTCCGCGATATCAGTGGCGAGCGAAAAACCCTGGGGGGCGAGTTCGGCCATGCGTTCAAGATGCAGGCTCATCGTCGAGATCATTCCGCAGACTGCGGGAAGGAGGACATCCAGGGTGTCGAGCTGATCGAAAACCGGTTCCTTATCCTCTTGCAGATCCCTGTCGTAGGCGAGCGGAATCCCCTTCAAAACCGTCAGGAGCGACATGAGGTCGCCGATGAGACGGCCGGCTTTACCTCTTCCGAGCTCGGCGACATCCGGGTTCTTCTTCTGGGGCATGATCGACGAGCCCGTGGAGAAGGAATCGTCGAGAGTGACATAGTCGAACTCCTTCGTGTTCCAGATGATGATCTCCTCGCACAGGCGCGAAATGTCGACGCCGATCATTGCGAGTACGAAAGCCGCTTCAGCGACGACATCGCGCGAAGCTGTGCCATCAATGGAGTTCTCCACGGAGTCGGAAAAACCTAGTGCCCGGGCAACGGCGCCAGGATCCATGCCAAGAGTGTTGCCCGCGAGAGCACCCGAGCCGTAGGGCGAAACAGCGGCCCTGCGATCCCAATCCATGAAGCGCTCAACATCGCGGATCAGAGGCCAGGCGTGGGCGAGAAGATGATGGGCAACGAGGACGGGCTGGGCGTGCTGCAAATGTGTGCGCCCCGGCATCACAGCCTCGCCCGCATCCTTCGCCTGTCCGATGATCGCCTCGACGACATCGAGGACGAGCTTGGCAATATGACGGGCCTCTTCGCGCAGGTACATGCGGATCAGGGTCGCGATCTGGTCATTGCGCGAGCGTCCCGCACGGAGTTTGCCGCCCAGTGTCTGCCCGGCGCGCTCAATGAGTCCTCGTTCCAAAGCGGTGTGAACGTCCTCGTCTTGGGGGGCGGGGACGAAAGCGCCGGAGGTGACCTCCTCGTCAAGACGGTTCAAGGCCTCGTGCATCGCGGTGATTTCTTCGTCGCTGAGCAGGCCCGCCGCATACAGGGCGTCCGCGTGAGCGTGAGAGCCCGCAATGTCGACGTGGGCGAGACGCCAGTCGAAATGTGTGGAAACAGAAAGGGCTGCGAGGGCGTCGGCCGGAGCACCTGCGAAGCGGCCGCCCCACAGGCTCAGGTGCTGGTTCGAAGAATCGGATGACGTCATAGGATGATCATGCCCTCCCAAGGGGTACTCGTGGGCTTCTGTCTAGAGAGCGGACGAGGAGAAAGTGCGCTGCCCCGTCCCTGCCGGGTACGCGCGCGGCCTGTAATGCTTACGAATGTGCTCCACGAATGGGCGGGTCTGGGCGACATAGGCAGCAAGAACGACGAAGAGGATCCAGTTGCCCTCAAAGAGGAGGCGAGATTCGACGGTTGATTGCACTCCCAGGGCCGTGGCGAGCAGGGCCGGGATGATCGCCGAACGATCCGTGTCGATGCGCCGCACACCCGTCACATAGGTGCCGAGAAGCACCGTTGCGACCGCGAGGAAAACGAGGAAAGCACCCACGATGCCCGTCTCGAAAAGCGCCTCGAAATACGCGTTATGAGCCTGGGTCGTTGGAAGCCCATCTGCTCGTAGGAGGAACCCTTCGAACACGGGGTGATCAATGGGGTAACCGATGGTCCACCCCCAGCCGAGCATCGGATGCTCGAGCCACATTGGAAGTAGGGCCCTCCATATATCGCCTCTGCCTGAAAAATCGGAGGAACGACCGAGAAAGCTCGCAACATACTCGTGGGCGAACAGGGTCATCATGATGATGACCATCGCCAGTCCCGTCAAGGATAGAACGAGGCCGGGACGTGCCCGTTCCGGCACTGAACCGACGAAAGCGAAAGCGAGAGTCGCTCCTGCGACCGCTAGGAGACACATTGTGACTGTTCCTGAACGTGTGAGCGCCATTGTTGCCCCGGCGAGCCCGATCCACGCGAGGGCGGGACCGGGGGTGACTCGCCCTTGCAGGAGGCGCCCCATCAGGCAAATGATCAAAAGGACCGCGACGAAGGCCAAGGGGTTGCGATTCCCCATGAATCCTTGGATCGGCCCGCCGCTGAACAGGCGGTTCTCCGACCAGAAGAAGATCTGTGGAGTATCCGGATTCCGAATGATCGTCAAAGGTGGGAGCGGGGCTTTCCAGAAGAGAGAAACGAAGAGTTCGAAGAGGAAGGAGACGGCGAGGATCGACTGAAAAGCGCGGATGAGCAAGTCGATGATCTCATCCATTGTCCGCGCTGCTGCGAGCATGAGGCCGACCAGTGTCACTCCGATGGTGACCACTGCCGATACTGCCGTGTGGAAGGGGTATTGCGACCATCCGATTGAGAGGACGCACACGAGCGTATAGAGCAGGGTCGCGACCGGCTGGGGTTTTTTGACGAAGGATGCGCCCTGGTGGGCGAAAGCCCAGATGAAGGCGATGAAGAGGATCACGAGGACGATCCCGGAACTGTAAAAGCCCACAATGTAGCGAATGCCTTGGCCCGCGAAGCCGACGAAAAGGATCGCCACGGCGACGAGGTCGAAGAACCTCTTCGATCGGAGGAAGGAAGAGGCCGAAGTCGCCAGTCTGGAAAGGGTCTCGTTCGCAGATGTCATCGAGAGCATATTAGCCGTGTATGACGACGTGATCGGTCTGGATGAAAGGACCGGTGAGAAGCGATATCGGACTGAAACACACCGGGGTCGGATGAAAGCACGGCCCGAATCGAGCTGCTGGACCCTTCCGCCTCCAGCAGCGATGCTCCATCTTCGCGATAGGCGCTGTGGTTCGGCTCTGTCCGCCTGTTTCCAATACAGCCCGGGTCGGCCTCGACACAGCCGTCCTTTCTCGACACAGCTGCCCCTTCTCGGCACAGCCCGGCCGGTGCTCAAGTCAGGACTGTCCCGCCTCTGTCCTCGTCATCGTCATTGTCCTCGCCCTCGTCCTCGAAAAGGAGTGCGCCCGCCCTGAAGACCCAGCCTCAGAACGGGCGCAACACCGATCAATCAGTAGCCGCTACTCTCCCCCAGGCGCACATCGCGCGCCGCCGCGAGCTTCGACTGCAGACCGTAGATGTCGATGAAGCCCCTCGAAGAGGACTGATCGAAAGAATCACCGCTGTCGTAAGTCGCGAGATTGAAGTCGTAGAGCGAAGCATCAGACTTTCGACCATTCACGGTCGCGCGACCCCCGTGCAAGACCATGCGGATATCACCCGACACGAACTTTTGAGTGTCCTCAATGAAAGCGTCGAGAGACTTCTTCAGCGGCGAATACCACTGCGCCTCATAAACGAGCTCTCCCCAGATCTGCTCCACACCCCGCTTGTAGCGGCGCTGCATGCGTTCAAGAGTCACAGACTCGAGGGCCTGGTGAGCTTCGATGAGCGCAATGGCACCCGGAGCCTCGTAAATCTCACGCGATTTAATGCCGACGAGACGATCCTCAACCATGTCGATGCGACCAATTCCCTGCGCACCCGCGCGCCGATTCATCTCCTGGATCGCCTCCAGCGGGGTGACGGGACGCCCATCGATCTTCACCGGGATACCCTTGTCGAAGGTGATGACCACTTCATCGGGAAGCGGCGGGTACGTCGGGTCGTCGGTGTACACGTAGACGTCCTTCGTCGGAGCATTCCACAAGTCCTCGAGGAAACCCGTTTCAATGGCACGCCCCCACACGTTCTGGTCGATTGAGAAAGGATTGTGCTTCGTCGTCTCGATCGGAAGATTGTGCTTTTCCGCGTAGGCGATCGACACGTCCCTGGTGAGGGAGAGGTCTCGGATCGGAGAAATGCAGTCCATGTCCGGGGCCATTGAGGTGATCGACACCTCGAAGCGGACCTGGTCATTGCCTTTGCCGGTGCATCCGTGGGCAACCGTGTGGGCTCCGAATTCTCGTGCCGCCCGCACGAGATGCTTGGCGATCACCGGACGTGAAAGCGCGGAAACAAGAGGGTACTTGCCTTCGTAAAGGGCATTCGCCTTCAGGGCCGGCATGCAGTACTCGCTCGCGAACTCGTCACGGGCGTCGGCGACATAGGCCTCAACAGCGCCGCAGTCGAGGGCGCGCTGGCGGATGACCTCGAGGTCCTCCCCTCCCTGGCCCACGTCAACAGCCACGGCAACGACCTCGCGGCCGGTCTGCTCCCCGATCCAGCCGATCGCGACGGAAGTGTCGAGACCACCGGAGTAGGCGAGAACGACGCGATCATTCTTCGCAGTCATATGCGCTCCTTTTCCTATTTCTATGACAGTCCGGGAGTCCCGGTTCAGTCGAGGTCCGGCATCTGGCCGGGCTCAGCGAGTTCCATGAGGTACTTCTGGGTTGCCCGCGCATCCGCTGCACTTCGGCAGATGACGAGGATTGTGTCATCACCGGCGATCGTGCCCGCGATCTCCTCCAAGCGCACCGCATCAATGGCGGAACCCAGAAGATTCGCACCCCCAACGGTCGTGCGCAAGACAAGCTGGTGATCCACGAGGATCGAGGTGACGAGGAGCGCCTGGCACCACTTCTGGAGGCGCAGGCGCCCGCCCTCGCCCTCGTGCGTCAATGCGCCATCAATGTCGGGAACCGAGTAGACGCGGCTGCCCTCAGCGGTACGGACCTTCGTGGCCCGCATGTCAACGAGGTCTCGGGACAAAGTGGCCTGCGTGACCTCGATCCCCTTGTCAGCCAGCCGTTCGCGCAATTCCTTCTGAGAGCCGATCTGTTCGGAGGCGAGGATGTCGCGGATGGCTTCACGCCTCGCGTTCGGGGTCTGCGGCATCGGTGCCGGCGTCATCGGCTCTTCTCCTTCAATCCGGTGGCTTCCACGATGAGACGGGGCAGGGCCTTCGTGAAAGATGCGGCCTGCTCGGCGCTGACAATGAGGGGAGGTGCGAGACGCAGAGTATGGGGCCCCGTCGCATTGAGGATGAACCCGGCCCTCCTGCCGACTTCGACAAGTTCAGCCGCAATATCGCGAATAAAATCCAAGCCGATGAGCATTCCCCGGCCCCGCACCTCGGCAACCCCCTCGATCAGGGCGAGTTCGGCGCGCCACGTGCCAGACAGTTCCTTCACGCAAGAGAGCACTCCTTCCTCTTCAAGAGTGTCGAGGAGCGCCAGGGCCGCGGCCGCGCAGATCGGGTTGCCCCCGAAAGTCGTGCCGTGCATGCCCGGGCCCAGGACATTCGCGCATTCACCGAGCGCGACGCACGCGCCGATGGGCATTCCAGCACCGAGCCCCTTCGCGAGAGTCACGGCATCCGGGACGATGCCCGAGGCGTGGTGCCCCATCCAATCGCCCGTCCGACCGATTCCCGTCTGCACCTCGTCAACGACCATGAGGGCGTTATGAGCGCGTGAAAGCTCGCGCACAAGGCTGAGGTAGGAGGCGTCGAGTTCGTGGACTCCGGCCTCGCCCTGAATCACTTCGACGAAGATCCCGGCGACATCATCGGAGATTGCGGCTTCCAAAGCTTCGGGATCGTTTGCCGCAATGAACTCGACATTGGGGATCAGGGGCGCGAAAGGCGCGCGGTAGCGTTCCTTCCAGGTGAGGGACAGGGCGCCGAGAGTGCGCCCGTGGAAGGAGTGTTCGAGGGCGAGGACGCGGGTCTTCTCAGGGGAAACAGCGAGGCCGTGGGCCTTGACGATTTTCAGGGCTGCTTCGTTCGCTTCAGTTCCGCTGTTCGCGAGGAAGACCCGGGAGCCTTCGGGGGCCCCGCCGGGTTCGACGATGTGGAGGATCTTCTCCGCGAGCCGGATCTGGGGCTCTGTTGCGAAGAAGTTCGACACATGGCCGAGGCTGCGGGCTTGTTCTTCGATCGCCGCGACGACTTTCGGATGGCAGTGCCCGAGGGCGTTCACTGCGATTCCGCCGAGCAGATCGAGGTAGCGCTTGCCCTCAGCATCTTCGAGGTATGCTCCTTCGCCTCTCGTCAAGACGAGGGCGGGGGTACCGAAAGTGTTCATCAGAGATGAGGCGTAGCGGCTTGTCCATTCGGACCCGGCACAGGTGTCCTTCATTGTGCTGCCCTTCGCGGGGTCTTCCTTCATTGCACTGCCCTTCGCGGGGTGTGTTTTCCCTGGGTTCTCATTCATGAGGAGTAGGCGCTGTTCTCGTGGACGTAGTCGTGGGTGAGATCGTTCGTCCACAAGACGACGTTCTCCTCTCCGGCTTTCAAGTCGATGAGGACCTGAACCTCCCTTGGCGTCATATCGACGAGGCTGCGGTCCTCTCCCACTGCACCGTTGCGGCAGACCATCACCCCATTGATCGACACGTCAATCTGCTCTGGCTCGAAGGGGGCGAGGGATTCGGGGACCGTGCCGACCTCGGAAAGAATGCGACCCCAGTTCGGATCGTTGCCGAATACAGCGGTTTTGAACAGGTTGGATCGTGATACGGCGCGGGCGACTGCTTCTCCGGCGGCTTCGTCGCTCGCGTGTGCGACCGTGATCTCAATATCGTGACTCGCGCCCTCGGCGTCGGCGAGGAGTTGACGGGCGAGGTTCGCGCAGGCCGAGCGGAGAGCCTCAGTGAAGTCTTCTTCCGAAGGAGCGACGCCTGAGGCCCCTGATGCGAGGAGGATCACTGAGTCATTCGTCGACATGCAACCATCGGAATCGGTGCGGTTGAAGGTCGTGCGCACCGCTTCGCTCAAAGCGGCGGCGGCCATCTCATCGTCGAGGATGGCGTCGCTCGTGATGACGCACAGCATCGTCGCGAGTCCGGGCGCGAGCATTCCCGCGCCCTTCGCCATCGCTCCGATCTTCCATCCCTCCTGAGAGGAGAACTCATAGGTTTTGGGGACTGTGTCGGTCGTGCGGATCGCATCTGCCGCTCGGGCTCCCGCCTCAGGGGTCGAGGCGAGGGCAGCCACGGCCGCGTCTGTGCCATGAAAGATCTTGTCCATCGGGAGGCGTTGGCCGATCATGCCGGTCGAGCAGACTCCCACTTCCTTCACTTCGCAGCCCAAGAGGGGCGCGAGGTGTTGAGCGCTCTCCTGTGCATCGTGGAAGCCTGCTTGGCCTGTGCACGCGTTCGCCCCACCGGAGTTGAGGATGATCGCTTTGAGGTTTGCGGAAGCGAGGTGGCTGCGGGTCAAGGTCACGGGCGCGGCGACGACCCGATTCGAGGTGAATACTCCCGCCGATGCGAACACGGGGCCCTCGTTGACGACGAGGGCTAGGTCCAGGGCGCCTTCCGTGTGTTTGATTCCGGCGGCCACACCGGAGGCGGTGAAGCCGCGGGGCGCGGTAACACCGCACGGAGCCGGGGCTCCGGTGGAAGTGGGGGTGTCGGCGAGCACGGGGTTACCGGCGGAAGTGGGGGTGTGGACGGACGCTGCAGAAGCCGGGGTTCCGGTGGGCGAGGTAGACGCGAAGTTTCCGGCAGGAGCCGGGGCTGCGGTGGGCGTGGTCGATTCAGTGCTGGTCACGGTGCGACTCCGATCATTGGAACACCCAGGTACTCCTCAAGCCCCAGGGCGATATTGGCGCTTTGAACCGCCGCTGCCGCGGTTCCCTTCCCGAGGTTGTCAATAGCGGCGATCGCGATGAGCGTCCCCGCTTTGGCATCAATGACGGCCTTGACTCGAGCGAGACCCGTGCCCGTCACCGGTCCGCTCGTCGGCCAGACACCATCGGGGGTGACAGTGATGAGGGCTTCGTCCTCGTAGATGGTGTAGGCCTCTTTCACGCTCTCCTCCTTCACGCCCTCGGCAAGGGGAGCGACGACGGTCGCGAGAATTCCACGAGAAGTCGGGACGAGGACGGGAGTGAAGCTCAGGCGCATCGATTCCTCGTCCCCTCCTGCGAGTACGAGGTTCTGAATGATCTCAGGAATGTGTCTGTGCGTTCCACCGACCGCGTAGGGAGCCATATTCCCGAGCGCCTGCGAAGCGAGAAGGTGGGGTTTCATGGACTTGCCTGCGCCGGAGTAGCCAACGGCGAGGGTCGCGACAATGTGCGACACGTCGACGAGTCCGGCATGCACCGCGGGTTGGAGTGCCAGGGTCACCGCTGTGACATTGCATCCGGGAACTGCGATCCTGCGGGTCGCGGTGAGGAGTTCTCTTTGGGCGCGAGCCAGGGGCTCTCGTGCATGGATGAGTTCAGGCATGCCGTAGGTCCATGCGGGGCTGAACTCTCCCCCGTAATACTCCGCCCAGTCCTCGGCCTTGATGAGGCGATGATCGGCTGCGCAGTCCAACACGAGGGCGCCGTCCCCGCTGGCGTCGAGTTCTTCGGCGAGCGCGGCGGAGTGCCCGTGTGGCAGTGCGAGAATCACAAGGTCGTGGCCGGAGAGTGTTTCGACAGAGGTCTCTTGGATCTCAATCTCGGCGAGAGGGTCAATCTGGGGGTGGAGTTCACCGAAGAGTCGGCCCGCGCTTGATGCCGCGGTCAGTGTGGTGACCTCAATTTCGGGGTGGGTGGCCAGCAGGCGCGCGACTTCACCCCCGGCATAGCCGGATGCTCCGGCGATCGCAGCTTTCAAACTCATATGCATGAATATACACTTCCATGCATATTTATCCATTAGTGTCCGGGGGACGAACACTCAGCCCTTCACGCCACCGACCCATCCGAACACACAGGCCATCGGCTGCTCAGAGCATTCAGTCCTTGTCTGAAAGCTCCGCTGCGATCGAATCCGCCCACGCCTCGACCTCGTTCCAGTCGCGGAAATCACCCTCCACGACACCCGCGAGGCGCGCAACCGAGCGCTCGCGCAAGGACAAGAGCGAAGGCTTGTAACGGCCCGCGAAAGTGTGCTTGTCAATCGCGAGGACATGCGTCAAAGCCGGACCAATGCGAGTCGGATCTTGCGGCGCATGCTTGGGCACCCCATTCATCCCGACCGAGAAAGCCCAAACGCGCTTCGTCTTCAGCTGCTCGGCGAAGCGCTCCAAGAAACTCTTCGCCTCGTCCATCCACTGAAGGATGTACACCGCCGAACCGCATACGACCACGTCATAGGGATCCACGGATTCCACGGCCGCCGGAGCCACGACATCAACGCTGTGGCCCGCATCTTCGAGCCTGTGCGCGATCGCTTCCGCGATCTCATGAGCCGAACCATGTTTCGAAGCTGCAGTGACAAGGATGTGCATACACCCAGTATGAACGACAAGGAGGCCCTCGCGTTGTCCGATGGTCCCGGTGAGTCGGAATCCATAAGACGTGCGAGGGCCCTCCCTTAAGAATCTGCCTCCCGATGGTGAAGCGTTCAGGAGCGAAGAGCCGCTCCGAGGACCTTCTCCGCTTTCTTCACAACATCCTCACGAACCTTCGCCGATTCCTTCGCAGTGAGTGTGTGATCGGTGGCGCGAAGCTTCAGGGCGAAAGCGAGAGAACGCTTCCCCTCCCCCAACTGCTCGCCTTCGAAAACGTCAAACAAGCTGAGGTCTTCGAGGAGCGGGCCCGCACCCTGGCGAACCACCTGTTCGACGCGCGACACAGGAATCGAGGAGGAGACGACGAGGGCGATGTCCTCCTTCGCGACCGGGAAAGTCGACACGGGCTTGACCTGGATCGGCTCAGCCGAACAGGCCTCAAGAAGAGCGGACAGATCGATCTCAGCGGCGCACGAGCGAGCGGGAAGACCGAAGGCCTTGCACACCGCGGGGTGGAGCTCCCCGGCGAAAGCGATGTCCACAAGCTCACGCCCCTTCCGCACGAAAACGCGGGCAACACGGCCCGGGTGCCAGGGGGCGACCTCGGATGGATCCTGCGCAGGCGTCGGCATGGGGGCGCCCTTCACCGTGGAAGGCTCTAGATCCCAGGCGCGACACGTCTCAACGCGCACCCCGAGGATCGAGGCGAGCCCCAAGACGATCTCAAGGGCATCAGACCACGCGAAGGAACGAGTCTCCTCGGCAAGCGGGGAGGCCGAGGCACGCCCAGCGAGGACCACGCCAATATGCTGAGGCTGCTTGGGAGTCCCCGCGTACAAAGCTCCGAGCTCCTCATCGCTCGGGCGCTGGGACGCGGAAAGCAGCCCAGTTGGAACGGTCCCCTCGGGCCTGGCGACGAGCCCCTGTTCGAACAGGGCTGTCCGGTCCGCACCTCGGGCAATATTGCGGCCCGCAGTATCAAGAAGCGTGTCAAGGATCGAAGTGCGCAACCAGGGAGCATCATCGGCGAGCGGGTTGCGCAATCTCAAAGCCCGGCGCCTCGGATCGGATTCAGCCAGTCGCTGACGGTCGAAGGAATCCGAGACGAAGGGGTAGCTGAGGACCTCGACGAGCCCCTGAGCTGCGAGGAAGTGCACGGCCTGACGGCGAGCCTCCTGCGCGCCTGTCAAACCGGTTCCCGCCGGAGCGGCCGGGAGAATCGAAGGGATTTCGTCGTATCCGTCAAGACGGGCAACCTCCTCGACCAGGTGGGCTCGGCCCACCAGATCGGGGCGCCAGCTCGGCGGGGTCACGAGGAAAGTACATTCGGTGTTCTCCACGACCTCGCAACCGATCGCTTCGAGGATCTCGCGGACCCGGTCCTTCGAATAGTCGACACCAACAAGGCGCGCCGCGTCCTCGAAGGGGAACTCGATCGCCTCAGTGGCGCTGAGCTCATTGAAGTCGAAGACCGCAGGATCGACCGTGCCACCGCCGTATTCGACGAGCAGGTCCACTGCGCGCTGCGCGGCCACAGCCGGAAGTTGCGGGTCGGTTCCACGTTCGAAACGCTTGGACGCCTCGGAGGGCAGGTGATGACGGCGCGAAGTACGGGCAATCGACACGGGGTCGAAGTGCGCCGCCTCGAGGAGAATATCCGTCGTGGACTCCTCGACCTCGGAGTAGGCGCCACCCATCACACCGGCCAGACCAATGATGCGCGAGCCCTCCGACTCAGGTGAATCGGTGATGAGCAGATCCTCCGGGTCGAGCTCGCGCTCGACCTCGTCAAGAGTCTGGAGCTTCTCCCCCGCTTTCGCTCGGCGCACCACAATCGGTGCGGCCAGGGCCGACAGATCGTAGGCGTGCATCGGCTGGCCCAAGTCGAGCATCACATAGTTCGTGACATCAACGGCGAGGGACAAAGAGCGCATCCCCGCGGCCTCGAGGCGCTCCACCATCCAACGCGGCGTCGGAGCCTGAGGATTCACTCCGCGCACGATCCTCGTGACGAAACGGTCAGCGCCCATTGCACCCTTAATCGGAGCCTCGTCCTTGACGAGAACAGGGAAACCATCCGCGCTGGCCTCGGGAACGCTCGTGACGAGATTGCCCACCAGGCCAGGATCGGTGAAGGCCGCTCCAGTGGAGTGGGAGAACTCGCGGGCGACACCGCGCATTGAGAAGCAGTAGCCGCGGTCCGGGGTCACGTTGATCTCAAGGACCTCCTCGCCCAGTCCCAAGAACCCAATGAGGTCGGTGCCGGGTGCGGGGATCTCGCGGTCGGCAAACATCTTCTTCAAGACGATGATGCCATCGTGGTCCTCGCCAAGACCAAGTTCGCGTGCCGAGCAGATCATGCCGTCCGAGATGTGTCCGTAGGTCTTGCGCGCCGCAATCTGAAAATCTCCGGGCAGCACCGCGCCGGGCAAGGAGACGACAACCAGGTCGCCCTCGACGAAGTTGTGGGCACCGCAGATGATCCCCCGGCTCTCAAGCTCCGAGGGCTCCTTTCCGGTGCCTGGGGCGTCGTTGAACTCGCCCACGTCGACCCGGCAGTAGTTGACGGTCTTGCCGTTCGATGCGGTCTCCTTCACGAGGGACAACACCTTGCCCACGACGAGAGGACCTTGGACCTTCGCGGGGTGGATCGTTTCCTCTTCAAGACCCACCTTGACGAGAGCCGCGGCGAGCGCGGTCGCATCGGTGCCCTCGGGGACCTCGACGTGGTCGGCGAGCCAGCTGAGCGGAACCATTGGCATTTCAGTGGCCCTTTCCGTGAAGACCGAACTGCTGGGAGAAACGCACATCGCCCTCGACGATGTCGTGCATGTCGGCGATGCCGTGGCGGAGCATGAGCGTGCGTTCAATACCCATGCCGAAAGCGAAGCCCGTGTACTCGTCCGGGTCAATGCCGTTGGCGCGCAAAACATTCGGGTTGACCATGCCGCAGCCTCCGACCTCGATCCATCCGGCCCCGCCCTTCTTCTGGGGGAACCACATGTCGAGTTCGGCGCTCGGCTCGGTGAAGGGGAAGAAGGAGGGGCGAAGGCGGGCCTTCGCATCGGGGCCGAACATCGCCTTCGCGAAATGGTCAAGAACACCCTTGAGATGCGCCATGGTCAGCCCCTTGTCGACCGCGAGGCCTTCGACCTGGTGGAAGACCGGGGTGTGGGTCGCGTCGAGGGCGTCCGAACGGAAAACCTTGCCCGGGCATGCGACGTACAGGGGGACGCCGCGGGCAAGCAGGGAACGCGACTGCACGGGTGAAGTGTGGGTGCGCATGACGAGGCATCCATCTTCGGGGGCCTCGCCGCCGATCGTCGTGCCGTCGATGTAGAGGGTGTCTTGCATCTGGCGCGCCGGGTGGTCGATGTCGAAGTTGAGGGAGTCGAAGTTGAACCACTCGTGCTCAATCTCCGGTCCTTCCGCGATCTCCCAGCCCATCGAGGTGAAGAAGTCCTCGATCTCCTCAATGAGCGTGCCGATCGGGTGGCGAGCACCAATGACGGAGCGGGCACCGAAAGCGGTGACGTCGACGGATTCCTCCACCAGGACCCGGGCTTCGTGTTCGGCCTCGAGGATCTGTCCGCGCTCAGTCAAGGCCTGCGAGAGGCGAGCGCGAGCACCGCCGAGGTTCTTGCCCGCCGTTCCCCTGTCTGCGGGGGCCAGCTGACCGATCTTCCGGTTCGCGAGGACCAGAGGCGCCTGGTCGCCCAGGAGTGCGGACTTCACGGCTTTGAGGGCCTCAAGGTCTGCGGCGGCCTCGATATCGGCGAGGGCGCGGGCGACGAGGTCGTCAACTGCCTCCGAATCGAGCGGGTTGAGGTCAAGGGCGGCTTGGGCCATGTCCTGCTTCCTCCGTCGGGGTCATGAATGCGCGTGCTTCGCGCCCCGCCATGATAGTCCGTTCGCCGATCGCCTCGGATTCACGTCCGCTCCGCGGTGTGCTTCGGGTCTGCAGGTTCTGCTCTGGCGCTCGGGTGCGGTGCTGCAACGCTGGAGCAGAAGAGGTGCTGGCGGCTGGGCCTAGACGCTGCGCCACCGCGTCGGGGTGTTCCCGTGATGGGGGTCAAGTCGAGGACTGTTCTTTTATCGAACTGAAGCGGGATTGTTCCCGTGATGGGGGCTGTTCTTTTACAGGATGGAACCGAGATGCTCCCATGATGGGGCTGAGCCCGGGCCGCTGTTAGGGAAAGTGGGATGGAAGCGGGACCGTTGTGGTTCTGCGGGAGAGGCAGGGGTGCTCGAACGAGAGTTCTGAGGTGGGACTAGGCTTGACGCCATGACTCTTTCACTTGATCTTGCCGCTCGTGCGCCCTTGGGCGATCTGAAGCCCGGCCGCATCTCCCCGCTGCGCACCGTACCCGCACACATCGAACGCCCCGAATACATGTTCCACGACGGTCCCGAACGCGTCACAGCATCCGATGTCAAGGACCCTGAGACGATCGAGCGCATCCGCTACGCCGGGAAGATCGCTGCGCAAGCCCTCGAACTCGTCGGTGAAGCTGTGAAACCGGGGGTGACCACCGATGAACTCGACCGGATCGGCCACGACTTCCTCATCGCACACGACGCCTACCCCTCTTGCCTGGGATACATGGGCTACCCCAAATCCCTGTGCACCTCGATCAATGAGGTGATCTGCCACGGCATTCCCGATGATCGTCCGCTTGAGGAAGGCGACATCATCAACGTCGACATCACCGCCTATGTCAAAGGCGTGCACGGCGACACCTGCCGGATGTTCGAGGTCGGCACCGTGGATGAGGAATCGCATCTGCTCATCGAACGCACGAAGAACGCCATGATGCGTGGCATTAAAGCCGTTGCGCCCGGACGAGAAATCAATGTCATCGGCCGCGTGATCGAAAAGTACGCGAGGCGCTTCGACTACGGTGTCGTGCGCGACTACACGGGTCACGGCGTCGGCGAAGCCTTCCACTCGGGGCTTATCATCCCCCACTACGATGCGGCTCCGAACTACTCGACCGTCATGAAGCCCGGCATGGTCTTCACGATTGAGCCGATGATTACCCTCGGTGGAATCGACTGGGAACAGTGGGATGACGAGTGGACTGTCGTCACTGCCGATCGTTCGCGCACGGCCCAGTTCGAGCACACGATCGTCGTCACCGAGGACGGTGCTGAGATCCTCACCCTGCCGTAATGCTCCACCAGCTCAGGGTGGGGATGCGTGAAGCCTGAGCTGTTGTCCTTTCCCAGCACAAGCTCACGGCTTCGGCACTCCCGAACACACAACTGGGAGCACCGGGCATGCTTTCATCCCCTGTGTGGACCAGCACCCCAAAAGTCTGAGGGGCCGGGCTTTCCCCACATCCCCGTTGGCCCAGCACCCCAAATGCCTGAGGTGCCGGGCTATCCCCACATCCCCGTTGGCCCAGCACCCCAAATGCCTGAGGTGCCGGGCTTTCCCAGCATCCCGGTAGGCCTCGAGTCTTCGTCGGCTCGGGGCGCAAGGCCAGGAGTTTTCGGCACTGAAAGGGTCCATTCTGGAACGAATATCGCCCACGCGACTGTGCCTCACCTGTGAAGACGGCATCGCTTCAGTTTTTTCGAGACGAGTAGCCCTCTCAGGGCCTGTCTTCCTCTCGTGATCTGTCTCCCCTTCTTTTGAGTTTGCTCGATGTCCGTAGAGAGCTCGACGTCTGTAGAGGGAACAGATCATTCGTCGAGGGGCGCAAATTATCCTCCCGGCCCCGCCCTTCACCGAACTCGGGTTATTATTCTCATCACACCCCAATTTCTTCTCTTGGAGGACAAGATGACGACGGTGGCATGCGGTATCGATATTGGCGGCTCGGGAGTGAAGTCGGCACTGGTCGACCTCGAGACCGGGGAATTCATCGGAGAACGCATCCGGATCGACACACCGAAACCCGCGACGCCCGACGCTGTCGCCGACGTGTGCCATCAGATCCTCGTCCAGCTCGAGGTCGGCCCCGAGATCCCGGTCGGCATCGCCTTTCCCGCACCCGTAATCCACGGAGTCATCCCCTTCATGGCGAACCTCGACGACTCCTGGGTCGGCATTGATGTCAACGAACTCATGATGCGCCACCTCTCCAGACCGGTCGTTCCACTCAACGACGCCGACGCCGCAGGCTTCGCAGAGGTCGCATATGGTGCCGCGAAGGGGGTTGAGGGCCTCGTCATCCTCACCACACTCGGCACCGGCATCGGTTCCGCGCTCATCATGGACGGGCACCTCATTCCGAATACGGAACTCGGGCACCTTGAGATCGATGGTTACGACGCTGAGAAGCGCGCCTCCTCCGGGCAGAAGACCCTTCAGGACCTCAGCTGGAAGAAGTGGGCGAAGCGCCTTCAGCGCTACTACTCCCACGTCGAGATGCTCCTCTCCCCCGATCTTTTCGTCGTCGGCGGCGGCGTGTCGAAGAATCATGACAAGTTCATGCCTCTCCTCGACTTGAAGACGCCGATGGTTCCTGCGCAGCTGCGCAACACCGCGGGCATCGTGGGCGCTGCATCCTACGCGGCATCCCGAGCCTGAGGCCAGAACGGATCCCGGCCACAAGTCGGACACAACGGGGCCCAAGGTGGCCACAAGTCGGACACAAGGGCACTCCACGAGGAGTTCACCTCCCGTCCGAAGACCAGCCAAAGCCCGCTCACCAGGGGAAACCGCCTCCATCAGGGCCAGTCTCCCCCCTCAGTGTCCGACTTGTGCCCGGGGCGAAACCATCAGTGTCCGACTTGTGCCCGGGGCGAAACCATCACTGTCCGACTTGTGCCCCGGGCACTCTTTTTCAGCTCCTTTTGGCCAGATCCCTCAGGACGTACTGAAGGATTCCCCCATTGCGGTAGTAGTCCGCCTCCCCGGGAGTGTCGATCCGCAGTCGCGCATCGAACACAACGCAGCTGGAGTCCTCACGAGTCGCAGTGACGCGCAAAGTCTTCGGGGTCACACCCTCATTCAAAACGCTCACGCCTTCGATATCGAAGAGCTCCTCACCCGTCAGCCCCAGAGTGTCTCGGCTCTGACCTTCGGGAAATTCGAGGGGGAGCACTCCCATACCGATGAGATTCGAACGGTGGATGCGTTCGAAGGATTCAGCGATAACGGCCTTCACTCCGAGCAGGGAAGTGCCCTTCGCCGCCCAGTCCCGCGAGGAGCCCGAACCGTATTCCTTACCTCCAAGGACAACGAGCGGCGTGCCCGCAGCGAGGTAGTCTTGCGCCGCCTCGTACACGGTGGTCGTCGGCGCGCCCTCGCGAGCGAAGTCCTTCGTGAAACCACCCTCGACACCCGGAACCATCTCATTGCGGATACGGATATTGGCGAAGGTCCCACGGATCATGACCTCATGATTTCCACGCCTCGAGCCATAAGAGTTGAAATCCTTGCGCTCCACCCCATTGGCGAGCAGGTACTGGCCCGCCGGAGTCTCCGGCTTGAAAGCGCCTGCGGGCGAAATGTGGTCGGTCGTCACCGAGTCGCCGAGCTTCAGCAAGACCCTGGCGCCGTGAATATCTTCAACGGCTTCGGGCTCGAGGCCCATTCCTTCAAAGTATGGGGGTTTGCGGACATACGTGGAGGTGCTGTCCCAGGAGAAGGTGTCCCCCTCGGGGGTATGGAGTCCCTGCCAGCGCTCGTCTCCAGCGAAGACATCCGCATAGTCCTTCTCGAACATCTCACGGTCGATCGAAGAATCGATGCTCGACTGGACTTCCTCCGGGCTCGGCCAGATGTCCTTCAGGAAAACCTGTTCCCCCGTCGCAGGGTCGGTCCCCAAAGGCTCGGAGTCGAAGTCGAAGTCCATCGTGCCGGCAAGTGCGTAGGCGATGACGAGCGGCGGGGACGCGAGGTAGTTCATCTTCACGTCCGGGTTGATGCGGCCCTCGAAATTGCGGTTGCCCGACAGGACCGACACGACCGCCAAGTCGTTCTCATTCACCGCGGCAGACACTTGCGCGGAAAGAGGACCAGAGTTGCCGATGCAGGTCGCACAGCCGTATCCGACGAGGTTGAAGCCGAGGGCGTTGAGGGCGCCCCACAGCCCCGCCTTCTCGAAGTAGTCGGTCACAACCTTTGAACCAGGAGCGAGGGAGGTTTTCACCCAGGGTTTCGACTTCAAGCCCCGGGCGACGGCTTTGCGGGCGAGAAGGCCCGCGGCCATCATCACCGAGGGGTTCGAGGTGTTCGTGCACGAAGTGATTGATGCGATCGCGACGTCACCGTGGTTGAGGCGGGTTTGTGTGCCATCCGCCAGGGTCAGCGCCACGTCCTCGCGCTCACCTTCGGGCGCGTAGTCGGCGATGGTCTTGCGGAAGGAATCTTTCGACTCCGACAAGGTGATGCGGTCCTGTGGACGCTTGGGACCTGCGATCGAGGGGACGACGCTCGCAAGGTCGAGCTCGAGGTATTCGGAATAGCGCACCTCGTGGGAGGGGTCGTGCCACAGGCCTTGGGCCTTCGCGTAGGCCTCGACGAGGGCGATGGATTCTTCTGAGCGGCCCGTGAGTCGCAGGTAATCGAGGGTGACCTCGTCGATCGGGAAGATGGCGGCCGTTGAACCGAACTCGGGCGACATATTGCCAATGGTCGCGCGGTTCGCCAGCGGAACGGCGCTGACCCCGGAGCCGTAGAACTCGACGAATTTGCCGACGACTCCGTGGGCGCGCAGCTTCTGCGTGATCGTGAGAACAACATCCGTGGCGGTCGCGCCCGCAGGGATCTGCCCGGTGAGTTTGAAGCCGACGACGCGGGGGATGAGCATGGAGACCGGCTGACCGAGCATCGCGGCCTCTGCTTCGATTCCGCCGACACCCCAACCGAGGACACCCAGGCCGTTCACCATCGTCGTATGTGAGTCCGTGCCGACGCAGGTGTCCGGGTAGGCGGTGATCGTGCCGTCGTCTTCGACTCGGGTGAAAACCGTTCGGGCGAGGTGCTCGATATTCACCTGGTGGACGATCCCGGTCGAAGGCGGAACCACTTTGAAGTTGTCGAAGGCTCCCTGCCCCCAGCGGAGGAATTGGTAGCGTTCGCGGTTACGCTCGTATTCACGTTCGACGTTCGCTTCGAATGCGAAGGGTGTGCCTGCAACGTCGATCTGTACCGAGTGGTCGATGACCATTTCAGCCGGAGCGAGTGGGTTGATGAGGGTCGGGTCTCCGCCGAGGTCAGCGACGGCCTCACGCATGGTGGCGAGGTCGACGATGCAGGGGACGCCGGTGAAGTCCTGCATGATGACGCGGGCCGGGGTGAATTGGATTTCCGTGTCTGGTTCGGCCTCGGGGTCCCAGTTCGCGAGGGCTGTGATGTGGTCTGTCGTGATGTTCTGGCCGTCTTCGGTGCGCAGGAGATTCTCGGCGAGGATTTTCAGCGAGTACGGGAGCTTCTTGAGTCCCTCGACCGCGTCCAGACGGTAGTAGGAGTAGTTCTGTTCGCCGACGCTCAGTTCAGCGCGTGCGGCGAAGGAATCGATACTCGCCATTGGGGTCTCCTTATCGCTGCGGCAATGCCCTGCGGGTGCCAGGCTCGTAGGTGCGGGGCTCAGCTCCCACACAATTTATCTCGACATCAAGATTACGGAGGGGTGGCTTCTGTGCAAGCCGATTCTCACAAAACTCAACGAACCCCGAGTTTTCGCACACTTCCTCTCGTTCATCGTCGAGGACGAGGACGCGAGGATTCGTCTTGCACTCAGCCTTTCGGCAAAGCTGTCATCGAGGAAATCCTCTTCCGGGTCAGCAAGGAAATCCGCTTCAGAGCAGGTGGGAAAAGCGGTTCAGAGCGCATGGGGAATCTCCTCCCCCACTCCCCGATCACAACGCGCCGGGTTCTAGAGGTGGTTGCAACTTGTTCCATGCCCTGAGCACCACGTCCCAGTACGCACTGTTGGCACAGATCAACGTCTCCCCCACTCCCCGATCAGAACATTTGGTGTTCTAAAAGTGCGAGAGTCTCAACATGATGCGTGTGCGGGAACAAATCCCACGCTGAAAAGGCACTGAGCCGATAGCCCGCCTCGAAGAGCTCACGCAGATCCCTCGCCCCAGCGGCAGGATCGCAGGACACGAGAACAATCCTCGACGCCCCGGCATCCGCAATCGCTTGGCACGCCTCGCGTCCCGCTCCCGCGCGCGGAGGATCGAGCACAATGACATCGGGGCGCCCGTCGAGCTGTGCTTTCAGCTCTGAAATCCCCTCTTTGTCGACTCCACCGACGAAGGCATCCACCCAACCAAAGGGAGCGAGATTCTCCCCAGCATCCGCCACTGCCCCTTCATCGCCCTCGAGGGATACGAGACGCCCCTTCGGGCCGATCGCTTCAGCGAGGGGACGAGTGAAAAGACCAGCGCCCGAGTAGAGCTCAAGGACTCGATCCCCCTCATTCAAGGCCGCGGCTGAAAGGACTGCATTCGCGAGAACCTCGGCTCCCTTGATGTGCGTCTGCCAAAAGCCCGTGGGGCGAACCCGGTATTCGATGTTCTTCCCGGCGACTTCGACACTCCACGCCAAACGTTCGGTCTCAACTTGCTCACCAAGAGAGTTGAAAGCACCCTTCGAGGTGAGCACCACCGGGGACTGCCCGTTCGGAGCGACCACGCGGATACGTTCCTTCGGACGCCACAGGTCCGCCCACGCCGATCCTGCGCCAAGAATCCCGAGCTCTTCGATCGGAGTGACCGCGAGAGGCATCGAATCGAGGGCGATCACCTCGCGGCCTCGAAAACGGTGCATTCCGGCCAGCCCCTCCTGGTCGATCACGAGTTCGATCCTCGTTCGACGCCGCGTGAGATCTCCGCACTCGTCGCCGGGCGCCGCTTGAACCTGAACCCCGCCCAGTTCTTCGACGGCGGCCGCACAATCCGGCCCGCCGATCCTTCGTAGCTGGTCTTGGATGACCTTTTCCTTCCAGGCCCGTTGAGCATGGGGAGCGACATGGGCGAGTTCTCCGCCTCCGACGCCTCCTGGGCCTGCCTGCGGCCACACGGACTCGACGCGATCTGGCGAGGCTTTAAGGATGTCCACGGCATCGGCCCAGGCGAGGGACTTTTGGGTGGAGGTGACACGAGCTCGGACGCGTTCCCCCGGGAGGGCATGACGAACGAACACGACGCGCCCGTCCTCGTCGCGGGCGACGCAGGCCCCGCCGTGCGCGGGAGAGCCGATCTGCAGCTCAAGAATCTGCTCTTCAATGCCTGTTGCGGCGCGGCTGCGGTGATGGCGTCGTGACTTACTCGTCATCGATCATCCTCTTCTCTTCCAGTCATGACGTGTGTCTTCGTATCCGGAGGGTGTGGGCCTCGAAGGCTATGTACTCTCATCGGGGGTGCGTGTGGGCTTTTCCCCCGTCTTAAAGGGATCGTTAACGAGTTGTCGGCCTTCGACCTCGTCATCTTCACCAAGTTTCCACGGCACGATGGTGAGGATGACGCCGGGCACAGTCAACAGGGCATGCCGGAGTCGTTCCTGCATCTGATTGTGCATGGCGTTCTCCCACCAGTGCCGCACGAGGACTCGCGGCATGTAGACGACGAGCATTTCCCTTGGGCTTTGGTGGCGCAGTCCTCGAATGTATTGGAGGACGACATGCGTCAGATCACGATAGGGGCTCGACAGGAGCGTCAGAGGGAGCGGAACAGCGGATTGCTCCCATTCCTCGCGGATGCGCCGCTCTTCTTCTTCATCGGCGACGACCGAGACGAGTTCAAGGGCGGAAGGATGCGAAGAGCGCGCCGCCGCGATCGCCCTCATCGAAGCCTTCGACAGACTCGACACGAGGACGAGGGCTCGAACCCTGGTCGGCAGGGCGCGTTTCTCAGACCAGTCCTCAACGTGCAGTTGTTTGCGGACTGTGTCGTAGTGGCGGCGGATTCCCAGCTGTACGAGGAAGGTAAGAGCGATCATGATGAGAGTGATCCACGCGCCGTGGGTGAACTTCGTCATCAAGACGATCAGCAGCACCAGGCTCGTCATCATGAAGCCGATGACGTTCACAGCCCGAGAGCGCAGCACCCGGCCTCGTTCCGAACCGTTCTGGCGCGTGCGCAGCTGCCGGTTCCAATGACGGATCATGCCGAACTGGGACAGTGTGAAGGAGATGAACACTCCGACCACGTACAGCTCGATGAGCCTGGTCGTTTCAGCCTCGAAAGCGACGATGAGGATGATTGCCGCGAGGGCGAGGACGAGGATGCCGTTCGAGTAGGAGAGGCGGTCGCCGCGTTTGTAGAGCTGACGGGGCAAGAAGGAATCTCTCGAAAGCACGGAGGCGAGGGTCGGAAAGCCATTGAAAGCGGTATTCGCGGCGAGCACGAGGATGAGGCCCGTCACTGCCGTGATGAGGAGGAAGAGGATCGACCCATTGCCGAAGACCGCAGCGGCAAGTTGGCCGATCACCGGTTGAATATACGTCTTCGCATCGACTGCGGCCCCGTTCAAGGTGAGCTGGAGGGCCGGGTTCTCAACGATCTCCACGCCGGTCGCTCGAGCGAGCAGGAGGATCGAGAGCATCATCGTCACCGCAATCGCACCAAGGATCGCAAGGGTGGTTGCGGCATTCTTCGACTTCGGGCGTTTGAACATGGGAACGCCATTCGAAATGGCTTCAACACCGGTGAGGGCCGCGCAGCCCGAAGAGAAGGCCCGCATCAGGAGGAATACCCCGCCCAAGCCGATAAGTCCCTCGGCATGATCCGGCGTTGCTGTGAGTTCGTATTGCGCTGTTGGCGCCTGCCCGAGGGTCCCGGTGAAATACTCGATGAGGCCGACGAGGATCATCAGCAGGATTGAGCAGATGTAGATGTAGGTCGGAATCGCGAAAGCGCCACCAGCGTCTTTCGTTCCCCGAAGATTCACGAGCGCGAGGAGAACGACCAGGCTGACGGCGATGATGAGCTTGTGCCCGTGAAGGGCGGGAACTGCGGTCGTGATGTAGGCGGCGCCCGAGGAGATGGAGACCGCGACAGTGAGGATGTAGTCCACGAGGAGCGCGGATGCGACGAAGAGGCCCCAGTTCCGGCCCAGGTTCTTCGTCACGACCTCGTAGTCGCCGCCTCCCGAGGGGTAGGCGCGGACCGTCTGACGGTAGGACATGACGACCACCGCGAGGACGAGAGCCACGAAAACCCCGACCCACAGGGACTGCATCACAGCGAGAGATCCTGCGAGGGCGAGGGTCAGGAGAATCTCGTCAGGCGCGTAGGCGACGGACGAGAGGGCATCGGAGGCGAAGATCGGCAGCGCGATCCTCTTGGGCAAGAGCTGATGCCCCATCGCATCCGACCTCAGGGGTCGGCCGAGGAGCATCCGCTTCGCTCTGGCGAAGACGTTGGACAACACTCGCTAAGACTAATCCGCCCCATGGGCATTACGAGGCCAAGAGGTCCTCTTTCCATCGTGCAACTCGTCAAAAAAGGCATCGGGGAAGGGCTTGGGCGCATGAGGCGAGCGCTTTCCAAGCAAGTGAAGGGGTGTCCCAGTGACATCTGGCGGAAGCCCCAAAGCCACAACGAAAGGTCTTAGTGCACCGCGTGAGAGCTCTCCAAAGCCACAGCGAAGGGCCTCAGCGCATCACGCGGGGGCCTGCATGCTGGAGTCGAAGCGAAGAGACGAGTAGCGTTAACGCGTGCACTTCGTGATTATGGGATGCGGACGCGTCGGTTCACTCATCGCCACAGCCCTCGACGCCGATGGACATTCCGTCGCCGTCATCGACATGGACCCCAAGGCCTTTTCGCGCCTGCCCGCGAACTTTTCTGGCCGCAGGGTCACCGGTTTTGGAATGGACCGCGGCGCTTTGAAACAGGCGGGCATCAAGGACGCCTACGCCTTCGCGGCAGTGTCGAGTGGTGATAACTCGAATGTCATTGCGGCTCGTATCGCTCAAGAGGTCTTCCACGTCGAACACGTCGTCGCCAGGATCTACGATCCGCAGCGCGCTTTCGTCTACGAGCGTCTGGGCATCCCGACGGTTGCCACGGTGAAGCGCACCGCCGAGTCCGTGATGCGGCGCATGCTGCCACCCGACGCTTCAGTCATCTGGACTCATCCGACCGGCGAAGTGTCCCTCGTGACCGCCACCCCGGAAGAATCTTGGTACGGCATGGCCTTCCCCATTGTCGAAGAACTCACCGGGGAGCGCATCGCCTTCGTCTCCCGTCTGGGAACGATCATCCCAGCAAGACCTGATCTTGTAATCCAAGAACACGATCAGCTCTATTTCGCGGTTGCGGGCAACAACTCGACTCGCCTGCGCGACATCCTCACCAACGAACCGAACTTCCAGGACTGACATGAAGATCGTCATCGCAGGAGCCGGCTCCGTCGGCCGCTCCGTCGCCCTCGAACTGCTCGATCACGGCCACGAATGCACCCTCATCGATAATCAGCCGGACAAGCTGCGCGTCGCCTCCGTCGCCGACGCCGATTGGGTCCTCGCCGATGCTTGTTCTCCCGATGCCCTCGCAGATGCTGGGCTCGCTCAGGCCGATGTCATGGTCGCCGCAACCGGTGACGACAAAGCGAACCTCGTGATCTCCCTCCTGGCGAAAACCGAGTTCGCAGTCCCACGCGTCGTCGCCCGCCTTAACAACCCGAAGAACGAGTGGCTCTTCGACGCCTCATGGGGCGTGGACGTGTCCGTGTCGACGCCGCGCATCATGACTGCCCTCGTGGACGAGGCGGTCTCCGTCGGCATTCCGGTGCGTCTCTTCTCTTTCAACTCCACTGAAGTCTCAATGTATGCGATCGTCCTCCCAGAAGAGTCGCCGCTTGTGGGCCGTCGGATTGTCGAAGTCGACCTCCCGCCACGTACAGTCCTCACGTCGCTTCTGCGTTCGGGACGCCCGATCACGCCTTCCGACGACGACATTTTCGAAGCGGAAGATGAGCTTTTGCTGCTGATCTCTGATCTGGAGAAGAACGCGCTCGACACTTTGACCCGTCTGGTCGAGGTGCCCGAGCCTGAGGTGAATGAGGAAGCCGAAGAGCAAGCCTGAGTTCGCCGTCTTTTTCTTCGGAGCGACGCTCCGCTTGTCGCAGGGCTTCTCGCTCTGCTGTCGCACGCTCCTCGCCCCGGTTATCGCAGTCTTCTCGCCCCTGCAAGAGGTCGACAGTGCCCTCAAGAAGACGCGAGGCCCTCAAGAAAACAAGAAAACACGAGCCTTTCACCCCGCCCGGCGCGAAGGCTCCTCACTCCCCTGCTTCATCCTGTGCTTCATTCCCCTGATTCACGAGCTGCCCGAAAGGACGAAGCCCCAACCAGCTCAACCACGCGGCGAGTGCGAAGAGAGGAACACCGAGGATCAGTTTCGCAACTCCAAGTTGGGCGACCTGGCCCATCCACCACAAGGGCACCTCTACCGCGAGACGGAACGCGAAAACCCCGGCCCATAGCCAGCTCAGCCACACGCATCTCCTCGCCAAAGGCTTAAACCGCTCGAAGCGCCACCACCCCTTCGGCAGCGCCCAAAAAGCGCCAACACCGATCGAAACGAAAGGATGTCCGACCAGGATCGTAAGGAGGACCCCGAGGAAGAAAAAGGCGGAAATGATGAGCCCGAAAGCGTAGAAGTTCTCCCCTTTTCCGCTCGCAAGCGCCCACAGCGCACCAATACCGACACCGAAGAACCCGGAAATCGCCTGGGAGATTGATTGACGTTGAAGGAGACGCGCCGCCAATGCGATCAGGGCCGTCCCCGCAGAAAGAATGCTCGTGAGCATTACGTCCCGGGTCACCACGAAGCAGACGACGAAAACGAGGCCGGGAAGGATCGACTCGATGAAGCCTCGCCACCCTCCCACGGCCTCTTGCCAGGAGAAAGACTCCTCATCAAGCTGCCGGGCCCAATGGGGTGGACGAGATGTGGGGAACTCCTTGTGGTTCACGTATTCTCCACGATGATCCGATACAGGGGATTGAAGATCACCAGATGGTCCCCTTGCATTCCAGCTGTGCCCTCGACCTCGATATGTTCTCCGACATGAAGGCCAGGAATGGAGCGGCGCCCAGGCCAACGCAACTCGATCGAAGAGGTCCCGTCGTACAAGGTGGCGACAAGGACCCTCTCGCCAACCTGTGAAGGGAAAGTCATCGACAGAAGCGAACCGAAAAGGGTGACCCGTTCGCGGTCGCGGACATCGCAGATTGCGATCGTTCCGCGCCGCTTACGTGTCTGCTCCTCATCGCGAGCTTCGTCACGCTGTCGTGTGTCGGTATTCAAGCGCTCCAACAGGGCGAAGAAAGCTCTCGTGATACGGAAGCTGCGCTCCTCAGACACGAGGGGCCTCCACCTGCTCATTCGGCACATGAATGGGGAGCAGGTCAAGACGGGCGCGCGGCTTGGAATCACGGACAATGACAATCCGATCAAGGATTCTCTCGATCTGCGCCCCGGCCTCGGGACTTTGAGCGGCGGGCCCGAGGATGTCGATCCTCGAGAACCAACGGTCGCCCTCGCGGCCGATGATGCGCATCCGGCTGCTCGCCTTGCGCCCATCGGGGAGCTTCACGGGGATATCCGCGTAGATCTCAGTCCCGTAGCGGCCCTCGACCTCGCGCACCTGAGCCTTATCCGCTCTCAGCCCTTCGAGGATCTGCGAACGAAGCTCGTCCCACACCCCACCTGAGCGGGGGGCCGCAGCCGCTGAAATCTGAAGCCCGGAGTCACCGAGCACGAGGAGGACGCGCAGGACCGAGGTGCCGTCATCGGCGACCTGGGTGCGCATCTGCATCCCCTTGATCGCGGGAAGAAGGATCGAGCCCATGTCGATGTATCCGACGGAGGTATCGACCTCCTCAGGGCTGCGAGGCCCGGGAACGCTCCAGATCTCAGCGTCCTCATTCACACGAGGAAGTCGCAGTGGCTCTTCCTCTTGCGGTGCGACAGCGGGTTCGGCCCTCTTCTTGCGTCCGAACATCACTGGCGCCTCAGCCCTCGCATTCAGTGCACACCGGGAGTCCGGATGCGTCAACGTAGGCGAGCTGAGAGGCGTGGTGAACGAGGAAACAATGCGAGCAGGTGAACTCATCCTCCTGCTTCGGGACGACGTGGACCGTCAGCTCTTCCTTCGAAAGGTCGGCACCGGGCAGCTCGAAATTCTCAGCGGCCTCAGTTTCGTCTTCTTCGATCTCGGCTGACCCGGCATCATTACGTCGAGACTTCAGTTCCTCGATCGAGTCCTCCGTGACGTCGTCGTCATTCTTACGCGGTGCGTCGTAGTCGGTGGCCATTATCGTCCCCTTCCAACGGGCGGGAGCCATGCGAGCATAACTCCGGATGGTGTCTCGGCGGTCGGAGGATAACACTCCGAGAAGACGAGCGCCATTATTCAATCTCACGGCGCGCCGTCGCGCACGCGCCACCTGCTCTTGAGACGATGCGCTCGGAGTACTGCGAGGAGGAACCCATGATCGAGCTTGAACTGCTCGGAATCGGCGCTGATGGTGAAACCCTGGTGTTCACCGACCCCGAGGGCGAGCGCTACAGCGTGCAGATCACCGATGAACTTCGCGGCTCCATCCGCAGGGACCGCCCACGGATTGAAGCCGCCCCCGATCCGGCACGTCAAACCCTTCGTCCCCGCGACATTCAAACCCTCCTGAGAGCCGGTGCGACCCCCGAAGAGATCGCCGCCCGTCACGGCCTTGATATTCCTTCGATCACCCGATACGAGGCACCCGTCCAGGCGGAGAAGGACTATGCGCTCCAACGCGCCCTCGCCTCCACGATCGGTCCAGAAGCTGATGGCCCAAAGATGGGAGACCTCGTCCTCGATCGTTTGGCAGCCCGTGGAGTAAATCCGAACAGCCTCCAATGGTCTGCCCAGCGTGAAGCGAACGGGCCCTGGCAGATCTGCCTGTCCTTCATTCAGGGCGCCGCCGAGCATGGCGCTCATTGGCTCCTGCCCTCCTCTGGGACCCTCGAGGCCGTCGACCGAGAAGCCCAATGGCTCACCGAAACAGTGTCAACCACTCCCGCAGCCTCCATCTTCACCCCGCTTCCCCCAAGCGGAGGCTCAAGCACCGACCACGCCGACCTTGAAGAAGTGCGCCAACGCGAGGCGATCATCGATCAACTCAACGCGGCCCGCGGCAAGCGTCAGGACATCGAATACGAACTTGACGAGGACGAGGCTGCGGCCCTCGCCGAATTGGGGCTCGAGCAGCCAGCCCCGCAGCCCTCCTCGATTTCCGCCAGGATCTACTCTCTTGCGCAGGCGCGGACGAAAGAAGAACCTGGGGATCCGACTCGGGCTTCGGAAGAATCTGCGGACTGCCAGGAGTCGCCCAGTGGGGAGATCCCACTTCCGCTTGTGAACACCGAGTCCTCAACGGATCCGGCATCACGAGAGGCTGCTGCTTCTTCGACGCAGGCTTCGAGTTCCTCGACTCCTTCGAAGAACACGACCTCCGCGTGGCTCACCACTTCAATTCCCTCACAACACGCCGAGCATTGTGCGAATGGGAATGGAGCTGGAGACGAGCAGGAGGCCTCCCTGCCTGGTCTTGAGTCGCTCCCCGCGAAGACGACGGAGAAGAAGTCCAAGTCGCGGCGTCGTTCCGTTCCGAGCTGGGACGAGATCGTTTTCGGCGCAAAGCCCCAGTAAGAAAGAGTTCTGAGTGAGTAAGAAAGAGCTCTGAGTGAATCTTTTGAGAAGGCACCGCTGATCCTCTTGTGAGAAGCCCCCCTGTGCACGCACAGGCAACAAACTGAGCACGCACAGGCAACGAGCGAAACGCAAGCGCCCGGGGCGCTGAGGCGCGTCCAGACATCTCAGGACACTTGTAGAACCGGGATCCTCATTTCGGCGCTGGTCAAGGACCCGTGAACCCCTGGCATCTCACGCATTCTTTGCGGCTGCGTCCTCGAATCGACAACGCCACCGCGCCCACTCATAAAGACAACAGCATCACCGATCTGCGCCAAACCCGGGCCCTGGCCCATCACAGCCCCGGCTTCTTCGGGGGAAAGTACCCACGCGGATTCACCCAAAACCTCAGCCCAACGCCTACGCACCGCCTCGGCTGAGCCAGGCTTGGCGTGAACATGAACCGCCCGAGTCTCACCGGCGATGAGCCTCACGTCCTCGGCGAGCGCTCCATCCTCAGCAAGATCACGAATCTGGGAATGATCAATATCGACCATCCCATGGTCAGCCGTGAGAATCGAACACACGCCCGCGGGCATTCGTCGAAAAAGCGCGCCCAAGCCCTCATCGAAAAGTTCAAGAGCCTCGGTCCACTGCCACGAATCCACGCCATGCGCGTGACCGGCATGATCAACGTCGGACCAGTAGAGGTACACGACCCTCGTACCAGCGCGAAGTTCACGAAGAGCCGCATCGCAACGCTCCTGCCAACTCATCGCCCCGTGGTGGCGGGCACCGCGAAGGGCAGCCCGAGTCAAACCAGAAGAAGCGAAAGCATGAGGTGAGATGACGACCGATTCAACGCCCACGCCTTTCAGGCCCTCGAAAAAGCTCGGGCACTCCTGCCACGCCTCAGGATCCGGGCCGCCCTCGAAAGCGAGGAGGTTCATCACGTGATCGCCCTGCGCCACCGAATAGCCGACCATACGGGTCGCCCCCGGTTCGCGTCCCGTCCCAAAAGCCGTGATCGCAGCCGCAGTCGTCGAAGGTGCAATCGTGTGGATCGACAAGATCTCTTCACGAAAGGAACGCAAGGTCGGCGCGTGGCCGAGATTCTCCATCAGGGGTAGGAAGCCCAGGCCGTCAACGAGGATGAAGAGGAGTTGTTCACCGCCTTTTTCGAGGCCGAGGGCGTCGCGTGCGCCAAGTGAAGCACCGGGCAGGGTCTCATCAATGCAGGCGAGTCCCGCAGCGAACACATCCGTGATCCGTGGATCCTTGTGCGTGGGCAGATCCGCCCATGCGGGAACGTTCAAACGCACACTCAGATCTGAGGCGCTCATTTGCTCCTCCTCAACACTGAAGAGAGGACTTCCACGAAACGCTCAGCCTCCTCGAGGGCCTCCGCCCCATCAGCCGCAGCCGAGATGCGCATCGTCAGATCGTCAGGGAAGGAGGTCGCCGAATAGCCGTGGTCCGCAAGGCAATTCGGGTCTTCGCAGTGAGCGGGCTCAATCTCGAGACGGCGAGCGCCCTGCACATCAACAGTCAGCGTGAGTTCTTTGATCGCGCCCCCAGTCTCAGGATCCGCGAGGAGCTCCAAAGTCGCGACGGAGCCAAGGCGCGACAGGGGGTGGATTGAGGTGGCGACACCTGCTCCCCCGTCCTCAAGTTCGTCGACGTGAATCTGGATGAAAGCCGAGGGACTGACGACTGCACAGGTCAGATGGCGGAACATTGAACCCCGGTCGAAGTCCGCGTCCAGACGCAGAACCTGAGCGAGAGGCGCCTCGCCGCCCAGGGCGCGCCGCAACGCAGCTTCAACGATCCTTGGGTAAAAGCCCGCTTGATTGATCCGTTCCCACGTATTCACCCCCTTATTGTGCCCGCGGGCGGCGTGGGAGTCGAAAACGCCCCACCTGCACGGTGGATAATGCCGAGCATGCCGAAGAAGGATCTGAGCGAACTCCTAGCCGAACAGGATGAGAACATCTTAGAAATTGACGTATCCGAGGAGATGCGGGGCTCCTTCCTCGAATACGCGGTCTCCGTGATCTACGCGCGTGCACTTCCCGACGCCCGAGATGGTTTGAAGCCCGTTCAACGCCGCATCCTCTACCAGATGGATCAAATGGGCCTGCGTCCCGACAAAGGCCATGTGAAGTCCCAGCGCGTCGTCGGCGAAGTCATGGGTAAACTCCACCCGCACGGCGACTCGGCAATCTACGAAGCTCTCGTTCGCCTCGCCCAGCCCTTCAACCTGCGCCTACCCCTCGTCGACGGCCACGGCAACTTCGGCTCCCTCGATGACGGCCCCGCAGCCGCGCGCTACACGGAGGCACGAATGGCGCCCGCCGCCCTCGACCTCGTTGCGGGACTGGATGAGGACACCGTCGACTTCGTCCCGAACTACGACAACCAGTTCATGCAGCCCGAAGTCCTGCCCGCAGCCTTCCCGCAACTCCTCGTCAATGGAGCTTCGGGCATCGCCGTGGGGATGGCGACGAACGTCGCCCCGCACAACCTCGCTGAGACGATCGCCGCCTCAATCCACCTCATCGAACACCCCGAAGCCTCCGTCACCGACCTCATGCGCTTCGTCCCCGGCCCTGATCTTCCCGAGGGCGGCGTCATCGTCGGCCTTGAGGGGATCAAAGACGCTTACGAGACCGGTCGCGGCGCCTTCAAAACCCGGGCGAAAGTGTCGATCGAACGCGTGACGGCCCGCAAAATGGGGCTCATCGTCACGGAATTGCCCTACATGGTCGGCCCCGAGAAGGTCATCGAGAAGATCAAGGAGAACGTCAACTCTGGGCGTCTCAAAGGCATCTCCTCGGTCCAAAACCTCACAGATCGGATTCATGGGCTTCGCCTCGTCATCGAGGTGAAGAACGGTTTCAACCCCGAGGCTGTCCTTCAGCAGCTCTACGCTCGCACGCCTTTGGAGGACTCCTTCTCGATCAACGCCGTCGCCCTCGTCGAGGGTCAGCCGCGCACCCTGGGGCTCAAGGACATGCTGCAGGTCTTCATCGACCATCGCATCGATGTGACGACCCGCCGCTGCCGTTTCCGTTTGGGCAAGGCCCAGGATCGTCTGCACCTGGTCGAGGGGCTTCTCATCGCTGTTCTCGACATTGATGATGTCATCGCGATCATCCGTTCTTCAGACGATGCCGAAACGGCCAGAGCGCGTCTCATGACCGCTTTCGACCTGTCGGAGATCCAGGCGAACCACATTCTCGAGTTGAGGCTGCGTCGGCTCACGAAGTTCTCCCGGATCGAACTTGAGGCAGAGCGCGACGAACTCGCCGGGCGCATCGCAGAGCTTGAGAAGATCCTCTCCGATCCAAGTCTTCTCAAGTCCCTCGTCGTCAAGGAGTTGCGTGAGGTGTCGGCGCGTCTGGGCACGCCTCGGCGCACGCTGCTCTTGTCTTCCCCGGGCGCTGAGGCTCTGCCCGAGCAGGGTTCCGCAGCCTTGGCGGCGGCCCTGCCCGCGGTCTCACGCTCGGGCAAGGGAATGGAACTGCAGATTCCCGACACCCCCTGCGTCGTCGTCCTCAGTTGCGCCGGTGGTCTTGCCCGAGTCGAGGGCGCCGATCCCCTTGAACCCGGTCCGCGCGCCCACCAGGACGGGTGGGTCGCGCAACTGTCTTCGACATCGCGTTCACAGGTTGCGGTCGTCACACAAGACGGCGTCGCGCACCGCATCGATGTCGTCGATCTGCCTGCGATCCCCCGTTTCGATACGGGCCTGTCCTTGGCTGCCGCGACACCGGCTTCGATGCTCGTGCATTCTGATTCTCCAGCCATCGGCCTGCTAGACCCCGATTCGGAGACCGTGTACGCGATGGGAACCGCCCACGGTACGGTCAAGCGTTTGAAACCCGATGCGCTCGCCCGCGACGAGTGGGAGGTCATTGCCTTGGAGGATGGGGATCGCCTCGTCGGCTTCGCGCCGAGTACGGATTCTTCCGATCTGGTGTTCATCTCCTCTGATGCCCAGCTTCTGCGCACGCCGGCGAACAAGGTTCGCCCACAGGGGCGCACCGCCTCGGGCATGGTGGGCATGAAACTGTCGCCCGGCGCTGAGGTCATCGGTTTTTGGGTGGTCGACGCGATTGATGATGCTGTGGTCGTCACGGTCGCAGCGGCGCAGGGCGCTCTGCCGGGAACCGGGCAGACGACGGCGAAGGTCACACCTTTCTCCCTCTACCCGTCGAAGGGCAGGGGCGGTCGGGGCGTCCGCGTGCAGCGATTCCTGCGCGGCGAGGATCGGCTCGACATCGCATGGGTGGGCTCGCGCCCAGCTCGCGCCGCATCCGCGGATGGCTCTCCTGTAGATCTTCCCTCAGAGGACGAGCGCCGCGACGCCTCCGGCTCCCCCATCGTCTTCACCATCGCAGCTTTGGGCTGAGGGGTGTCGTCCGTTCGCGGAGACTAGATCTCCATGGCGTACAGGCGGGACTGCCCGACTGTCGTGAACCCCAGGTAGTCATATACGGCGAGGGCGCCCGAGTGGTTCGCCGACCCGAGGCTCACCTCGTGGGCGAAACCCAGGGACGCCACCGGGCTGAAGCACCGTGCCCGCCTCGGCTGGAAAACCCCTTCGGCAACGCGTCGCTGACTGATCGCACCGAGCGGCGAGCGCGAAAGGGCGGGCGCGCAAAGGGGGCGGGGCGACCGATCACACGGCCCACCCCACCCCCTCACTGGGGATGTTTCAGCCCCGCAGGTTCTTGCTCACCGCCAAGATGGCGGCCACCTCCTCCTTCGTGGGCGAGTACGCGCCCTCGTGGTAGACCGTGATCCCCGAGGTGATGATCCCCCGGTGGATGGCGGGCATCAGGTCGGCCCAGCGCGCCTCGCGCAGTCGCTGCTTCGCCTCCGCGCTACCCAACAGGTCCGCATCGACCAAGCCGGAGATGAGGCCCGCCATGAGCGAGTCCCCCGCCCCGACGGTGTCGACCAGTTCCACGTCTAGGGGATCCACGACCAGCATGTCGCGCTCGGCAGCGGTCTTGATGTACACCCCCCAGGGGCCCCGCGTGCACAGCACTAGGGCGGGTCCGGCCTGGCTCCACTCGCGGATGATCTCCTCGACCGGGCGGCCCGGGTAAAGCCACTCGAGGTCCTCGTCGGACGCCTTGACGACGTCGGACAGGGCGACGATGGCCTCGATCTGGGGGCGCACCTCGTCGGGGGTGCCCAGCAGAGCCGGGCGGATGTTCGGGTCGTAGGAGACCGTTCCGTGGATGGCCTGCCGCTTGACGGCGGCGAGCACCTTCGCGCCCCCGGGTTGGAACGTCGCCGCGTAGGACCCGGTGTGCATGTGGCCGACGCCGTCTTGGTTGGGGATGACCGGCACGTCCCACAAGACGTCGAACTCGTAGGTGGCGCGCGCCTTCTCGTCGATTGTCGCGTGGGCAACCGTCGTGAACTCGGCGCCGTCGGAGCCCTCGACCAGGGTGACGCCCGCCTCCTCGGCGTGGGCGCGGACCTTGTCGCCGCGCTCGTCGCGGCCGAACCACGTGGCCAGCTCGGACTCGTGGCCCAGGCGGGTCAGGCCCGCCGCCACGTTGAGCATCGAGCCGCCGACGACCTCGACGGGCGCGGTATTGGGACGGTTGATCTCATCAATGAGCGCTTCACCGATGTTGAGGATCCTAGTCATCGCTCAACCCCAGCTTCTCTTCCATTTCTTCCAGCGGAATGCCCTTGGTCTCGGGCATGACTTTCAGGACCCAGAGTAGCTGGCCGACCATGCACAGGAAGAAGATTCCGAAGGCGAAGCCGCCACCGAGGCTGTCGGTGAGGACGGGGAAGGCGTAGGTGGTGATGAAGGCGAAAGTCCAGTGCGTCAGGGAGCCCAGCGACTGGCCGCGCCCGCGCACGCGGTTGGGGAAGATCTCTGAGATGAACACCCAGATCACCGAGCCCTGGCCGAAGGCGTGGGATGCGATGAAGCCGAGCAGGCCGATGAGTACCAGCCACACGGCGGCGGCGCCGGTGACCGCGCCCGCCTCGTAGGCGAACATCATGCCCGCGAGGAAGCCCAGGGACACCAGGTACCCGATGGAGCCGACGATCATGAGTTGGCGGCGGCCGAGCTTGTCGATGACGGTCAGGGCCGCCATCGTCGCAATGAGGTTCATGAGGCCGACGACCACGGAGGCGATGTAGGGGAAGCCCGCGCCGAAGATCGCCTCGCCGCCGGCGAGCCTCATGACCTTGGGGGCATAGTAGAGGATCGCGTTGATGCCGGAAAGCTGGTTGAACATCGCGATGCAGAAGGCCATGAGAATGACCTTGCGGTAGCGGCGCGTGAAGAAGGGGACGTGCCCGGCGGCGCGGTCCTCGGCCAGCTGGTCGGCGATCTCCTTCATCTGCTCCTCGGACTCCTCCGCGGAGTTCGTGAGGCGGGCGGAGATCTCGCGCGCCTGGTCCTCGCGCCTGTGGGCGAAAAGCCAGCGCGGCGTTTCGGGGACGGACATGAGGAAGATCAGGAAGAGGACTGCGGGCACGGCCATGACGCCGAGCATCCACCGCCACGCGGTTTCCTCGTGGACAATCTCGCGGATGATCGCGTTGGAGGCGTAGGCTAGGAGGATACCGAAGACGATGTTGAACTGGACGAGGCCGACCAGGCGCCCTCGCACTCGCGCGGGGGCGATCTCCGCGGTGTAGATGGGGGCGACGACCGAGGACATGCCCACGCCGATGCCGCCCAAAAAGCGGAAGACCATGAAGAAGGTGATCGGGAAGGCTGAGGAAGCCGTCATCGAGCCGTCCGCAGCGGAGATCAGGGTGGGCGTCGGGGCCAACGCAGTGGCGAGCGCGCCGACGCCGAAGAGGACGCCGATGCAGAAGAGGATCGGCTTGCGCCCATGGCGGTCGGCGAGGCGGCCCGCGATGATCGCTCCGAAGATCGTGCCGATCGTGGCGATGGCGACGATCATGCCCTCTCCGACGGAGGAAAGCGCGTAGAGTTCTTTGAGTTTCTCTTCGGCGCCTGAAATGACAGCGGTGTCAAAACCGAAGAGCAGTCCGCCCAGGGAGGCTACAATAGCGCTTCGAACGACAAGCGGCGAAGTCTTTGACTGCGATGTAGACGACGTGATCATACATGTCTCCGTGTCGATTAGTGACGGGACGCGCGGGGACTCGCGCATCGAAATCCCCGTGAGAACATGGGCGATTCTTCTGTGATGGTAGACATACAACAAACACCGGCGCCTGTGACCTGACTCACCTTATCAACCAAATAGCAGCGCTATTGACCGGTTCCGCGCCGTTTATCCCAGAACATGAAGTGATTCACATAATGGTCGTTAGCGCTGTCAACGTCCACGAAGTGAGCAGATAAGGACCAAAGTCGCAAGTGGCGCCGGGCGAGGCCGCTCAGATGTCACGGGCGTACAAGCGGGTCTGCCCCACTGTGCGGAAACCCAAGTAGTCGTAAACGGCTAAGGCCCCCGAGTGGTTCGCCGACCCGAGGCCCGTCCCAATGCGGTCCATGCCGTCGCGCGCCATCGCCCGCATCGAGGCGATGATGAGCGCATTGACCGCATGACTCGAACGAGCCTCCTCGAGCACCCCCATCTGGTCGATGTAGCCCTCACGCCACCCCAAAACCGCCCAATCCTGAACGTACTTCGACGCGAGAAGGAAACCGAGGAGACGAGGACGATCCCCCCGCCGGTCGACGGCAACGAAAGACCATTCGGGCACAAAAGCACTGCGCCCGCTCAACCACTGCTCCTGAGTGAGCGGAGGCCTGCCCCACTCCAACTCGGAAAGCCGATTCGAAGCCATGCGAGCAGGCTCTTCCCACTCCGGGCCCCACGGCTCGATCCTCAGATAACTCCCCAGATCAGGGGCGTTCGGAATGCGTGAAAGGTCCGCACGAAGCTCATAGTAGGTGCGGGCCCAATGAAATCCCCGCAGTTTCAACTGCTCTTCGAGATCCTCCTGCCCGACCTCGACCTGCATGGCGATCTGCGCGCGCCCAAGATCGGGGATCCTGGCGAGCATCTGCCTTGCAGTAGCCTCCTGCCAAGCAACGAGGGAACCCCCCAGACCAATCCTGCGGAAAGAAGGATCGACGCCACCTTGACACAGGCATTCGACAATGCCCGGCTTGCGAAGCACCACCTGGCCGAAAGCAACCATGCGGCCCTTCGCGATTCCGCGCGTCGCAAAACCCGCAAGACCCCTCCATGTCCGATCTTCAGCGAGCATTTCAGCGACCTCGTCCGTGCTCGTCCGATAGGGAGGATTATCCTGAGCTTCCATTCGGGAGATAAGCGCCGCAAGCTTGTGCAGATGCGCAGGCTCAAGAACCTCCCAGACGATGCCGTGGTGGCTCTCCGGCAAACTCACCTGCGTGGACGAAACAGTGTCGGGAGGACAAGCAGTGTCGACAGGAAGGGTTTCACCGCTGAGCGCGTCTGAATCAGTCATGGCGCACTCCCGTCCCTATTGGTCGATCGTGTAGAAGACTTCAGCGGGCCCATCAACGAAACCAAAACGCTCGTAGATCGCATGCGCATTCGAAGGGTTCTCCGTATCGACATCGAGTCCGATTCGTGACACCCCGCTCGCCGCAGCCGCCGACACCGTCGCCCCCAGGAGGGCTGTCGAAAGGCTATGTCCACGATGCTCGGCATCCACTCCCAACAGGTAGATATAGGCTTCCGTGCGACCGTTCGCGATCCAACGCTCCGCAGGCCTGCCCGTCAGACAGTAGCCCGCGGGCCTTCCCTGCGGATCGAGGGCGACGAAGGACCAACGCGGCTCGAGTTCCTCTGTCGCCTCGTCCCACCATATGCCCCGCAACGAGGGACGGTAATGCTCGAGGAAAGCATCCATATGGACATGACGGACATCCGCTGTGGCAACCTCATCCCAGGGGACCACTGAATAGCCGTGTTTGGCTTTCAATGCCTTCTCGGAGCCTTCAAGCTCGCGATACATGATCTGGAAGGTGCGCTTCGCATAGAAGCCCGCCGCGATATAGAGGCGACGCCGATCCGTCATATGCGCATCGACGAAGTTATGGATCGAAGAGGGAATTTCACTGTCCGCGCCAAAAGCTTCAACGAGCATCTGACGTGCACGCCCGTCCTGCCAGTACAAGAGGGCGCGCCCCAGTCCTCGTCCTCGCCAATGAGGGTGAACGTAGGCGTTAACCACGGCGTTCGCACAGTCCGTGATTCTACGCAGCACGCGCACCGTTGCGACCGCGCAAATTCGATGTTCAGCATCAATGCCGACGAGGGCGTCGACCCAATCCGTGCCGCACCGGCCCTCAATCATGTCGGCGACCTCTGAGGCGGAGACGCGATGATGAGTGTCATCAGCGGCTTCCACCGTCCGGATCAGCTCGTAGACCGAGGGGGCGTCAGACGCGATGATCGAACGCCACCGCAGTCCAAGGTGAACGCCAGGGTGCGGAACTGAGGCCGGCGGCGTTAGTCGCTCAGCGAGTCCAGTCATGCTTCTAGTGTACTTTCGATCCGGGCCTAAAGTCTTACCCCGCCAATTCCGGGGGCGCACAAGCGGGTGAAAACCCAGATTTCAGGCGTCGATTCGATCGCGATCAAGACCAGAAGAGCCCTCAACGATGAACTCTTTACGAGGACCAACGGTAGATCCCATGAGAAGTTCAAACACTTCTTCAGCCTCACGCAAAGCCGCCTCATCGGCGAGGGTGATCCGCCGCAGAGAGCGGTGAGCGCGATCCATTGTCGTCTCCGCCAGCTGGTCCGCGTCCATTTCACCCAGGCCCTTGTAGCGCTGGATCGGTTCTTTCCAGGTCTTCCCCTGTTTCTTCAGCTGCGCCAGCTTCGCATGGAGTTCCACCTCCGAGTAGGTGTAGACGAGTTCTCGGGGTTTTCTTCCGCGCGCGGACACGTCGATGCGATGCAAAGGGGGCACTGCCGCGTAGATGCGCCCGGCCTCGACCATGGGGCGCATGTAGCGGAAGAACAGAGTGAGGAGCAGGGTGCGGATGTGCGCGCCGTCCACGTCCGCGTCCGTCATGAGGATGACTTTGCCATAGCGCGCCTGCTCGATATCGAAGGTTCTGCCCGATCCTGCGCCGATGACTTGAATAATGTTCGCGCACTCCGCGTTCGCGAGCATGTCCGCAGTCGAAGCCTTCTGGACATTGAGGATCTTGCCCCGAATCGGGAAGAGGGCCTGATACTGGCTGTTTCTCGCGGCCTTCGCAGTGCCCAGCGCCGAGTCACCCTCGACGATGAAGAGTTCCGTCTGCGAGACGTCCTCCATGCGACAATCGGCGAGTTTGGCGGGCAAGGAGGAAGTTTCGAGGGCGTTCTTCCTTCTTGAGATCTCCTTGTGGATGCGAGCCGAAACCCGGGCCTTCATCTCCCCGACGACCTTCTCCAGCAGTTGGGAGGTCTGATGCTTGTCATCGCGTTTCGAGGAAGAGAACTTCTTCTTCAGCCACTCCGAAACGACCCGGTTGACGACGGCACGCACCTGCGGGGTACCGAGGACTTCCTTCGTCTGCCCCTCGAACTGGGGCTCAGGGAATCGCACTGTCACAACAGCCGTCAAGCCCGCCTGAACATCCTCTTTCTCCGGGCGTCCGTCCTTCGCCGTCACTTTGAGTTTGCGAGAGTTCTTGTCGATCTGGGCGCGCAGGACCTTCAAGATCGCCTGTTCAAAGCCTGCAATGTGGGTGCCGCCCTTCGGGGTTGCGATGATGTTGACGAAGGACTGGAGGGTCGTGTCGTAGCCGATCCCCCAGCGCAGGGCGCAGTCGACCTCGCACAGGCGCTCCACTTCAGTCGCGGCGAGGTGACCGGTCGCGGGATCGAGGGCCTGCACGGTCTCTGTGAAGGTCCCAGATCCTTCAATGTGCCAGGTGTCCGTCACGGCTCCGTCTCCGGCGAGCCAGTTGACGAAGTCGACGACTCCTCCGTCGAAGCGGAAGGACTCGTGGAGGACCTCTTCTGCGCGTTCGTCCCAGCAATTGATTGTCAATCCGGGCACGAGGAAAGCAGTCTGGCGGGCGCGTGCCAGAAGGCTCTCCCAGGAAAAACCCTCAGTGGCGGGGAAGATCTGGAAGTCCGCCCAAAAGCGCACTCTGGTGCCGGTGGTGTTCTTCTTCACTTTGCCGACGGTCTTCAAGCGGGAGGAGTCGGTGAAGGGGGTGAAGGGCGAGTTCGGGGTGCGCTGCTCGGAATCGTCGAATTCACCGGGCTCTCCGCGTCGGAAGCACATTTCCCAGGTTTTCGAGCCGCGGTCGACTTGCACGTCGAGGCGGGCGGAGAGGGCATTGACGACGGAAGCTCCAACACCGTGGAGGCCGCCAGAAGAAGCGTAGGAGCCGCCGCCGAATTTGCCGCCCGCGTGGAGCTTCGTATAAACGACCTCCACGCCGGATAAGCCCACTCCCGGGACTTCGTCAACGGGGATTCCGCGTCCGTTGTCGGCCACTGATGCGGAGTGATCGGGGTGGAGGCGGACGTTGATCGTGTCGCAGTGTCCTTCCAGCGCTTCATCGACCGCGTTGTCGATGATTTCCCAGAGGCAGTGCATGAGGCCGCGGTGGTCCGTGGAACCGATGTACATGCCGGGGCGCTTGCGCACCGCTTCGAGCCCCTCAAGGACGGAAAGGTGGCGCGCTGAGTAGTCAGAGGCTGGAGGAGTCACCCGCATATCCTAAGGAAGAGCCTGGGCATTTCCATCCAGGCGTGCCGAGATTCCCGAGGCCGAAGGCGAATCGCACAGGCCGAAGCACCCTCCGAATTGCGCCCGCGGTGAACATCGGCTTGTGAATGCGCGCCGGAGCGCCCTCGTGGTGTCCAATGGAGACATGACAGCAACGACTCTTGAACGCCCGGCGTCCACCGAGGAGGCGATCCTCACCGCAGCCGACCGCTGTGATCAGTGTGGCGCTCGTGCACGCGTCCGCGTCACTCTCGCTTCCGGTGGCCGCCTCTTCTTCTGTGCCCACCACGGTTCCAAGCATCTCGCGCCAATCGCGTCGAAGGCGAGTGAAATCCTCGACGAACGCCATCTTCTCCTTGAGGACTAAGCGCCTCGAGTACTTTTCCATGATCTGAAAGGGGGCCTGTGGAACTGAGAGTCCACAGGTCCCCTCTTTTCACCTCCGATTTCATGCCCGCAACTCAGTCGGGCAAGTGCCCTCGAAGCAGATGCTGCGCCTAGGTGTTGTCATTCGCGCAGCTCAGTTGGGCAGTTCCAGATTCGCTCGCGCCTCTCCCTCGCGCAGTAGAGCCGCGCAGTAAAGCTAATGGGCGAGCCGCTGAGACACGACCCCCGTCACGCCATCGCGCATCGTCACGCCGTAAAGGGCATCAGCGATCTCCATCGTCCTCTTCTGATGCGTAATGACAATGAGCTGCGACTCCTCACGCAACTCCTGGAAGATCTTCAAAAGCCGTGAAAGATTCACATCATCAAGAGCGGCCTCGACCTCGTCCATGACGTAAAAGGGTGAGGGACGGGCCTTGAAGATCGCGACGAGGAAAGCGATCGCCGCAAGGGAACGCTCACCACCCGATAGGAGGGACATGCGCTTGACCTTCTTTCCGGCTGGGCGCGCCTCGATCTCAACGCCCGTCTCGAGCATCGCATCAGGATCAGTGAGGATGAGCTCGCCCTTGCCGCCGGGGAAGAGCACATCGAACACGTGGGCGAATTGCGCGCGAGTATCCTCAAAAGCGGACGCGAAAGCCTCCTCCACCAGTCGATCCACGTCGTCAATGATTCTCAGCAGATCCGCCTTCGACTCGCGAAGATCCCTCACCTGGCTCACGAGGAACTCGTGGCGCTTCGCCAGAGCGTCATGCTCCTCCAAAGCCAAAGGATTGACCTTGCCGAGGCGCACAAGCTCCTTCGTCGCGGCCTCCAAAAGCTTCTCCTGCTCGGAGCGAACGAAAGGCGTGGCCCCCTCCTCGATTTCAGCATCCGGGTCATCCGGGAATCTCGGGACAAGATTATGAGGGCCGAAGTCAGCGATAAGGGCATCAGTCTCTAAGGAGAGCTCCTCAAAAGCGCGTCGTTCGCAGTCCTCGACCCGCAGTTGAAGCTGGGCGCGGGCGATCTCGTCCCTTTGGGAAGCTCCCGTGACATCTGCGAGGGCGAGGCGCGCCTCTTCCGCCTGGCGGCGCGCATCCGACAATGCCTGTGAGGTTTCACGCCGAGCATCCTCATCGATCAGGCGGGCCTGCTCAGCTTCTTCGAGGGCGCGGGCCGCCGCCTCAACGCCGAGCCGAGCCCCGGCTTCAACATTCACAGCTGCTTCGAGTGCGCGCACACGTCGAGCTTCGCGTTCAATGCGACGTCGACGCTCATCGCGCTCCGCGGCCGCCTGGGATCGAAGGGCACGGGCCTTCGATTGGGCCTGGCGTGATCTCTCTTCGATGGCGCGCAACTCGAGGCGGGCATTCGTCTCCGTTTCTCGGGCCGCCCGAGCCTTCGCCGAAGCATTCTCAGCGGCAGCCTTCGCGGCTTCAAGATCCTCACCGGGATCCTCACCGCTGCGCTCAGCTAGACGGGTTTGTGCGTCTTTGACCCTCTCGGCCGCCCATTCGACGTGTTCAGCAGCCTTCTTCGCCGTCGCCCGCGTGCGGGCCGCTTCAGCTTCAGCCGCTTGTACGGCTGATTTCAAACGAGCCTGTTCCTGTGCGATCTTCGCCTTGTGCCAGTCCTCGGCGCGAAGTGCCTTGAGTGCCTCGTTCGCGCCACGGATGGCTTCATCCAGTGTGGAGTTCGCCGCCTGAAGTTCAGCGTCGATGCGCGCCTCCTCCTCAACCGCGTGGCGCGCCCGATCCTTGGCGTCTTCAAGTTGCGCGCGCAGGGCCAGCAGGGAATCGCCCGGAGCTCCCGAACCGATCACGGATTCTCTGCGCAGGATCGCACCGCTCGACGTGACCGCTGCTCGCACTCGTTCATCGTCAAGAGCGGCGAGCGCACCTTCAAGGTCCTCGACGATAACCGCATGGTCGAGGAGGGCCGCGAGCGCCAAGCCGATCGGTCCTTTCGCTCTCGCGCACTCGCGCGCCCACTTCGCGCCCTTCGGGGCAGGCCCCTGGTTGTGCTCGCTATTCTGCGCAGTTTCCTGTGCCGGGGCCTGCCCTGCGATGAGCATCCTCAACTGCCCGGAGCCGAGTCTTTCCGCATCGCGCACATGAGTGGCGGCCGCCTCCACGGATTCGACGAGGACCGCGTCTGCGAAAGGTGAGAGCAATGCGGCGATCGCGTTCTCAGCGCCGCGTTCTGTTTCGATGAACTCTTGTACAGCCCCGAAGCTGCCCTCGGCCTCGATGAGCCTGGAGGTGTCGTCGTCTCTGACGAGGGATTGGGCGAGCGCGTCGCGTCGCGCCTCCCAGTGTGCTCTGTCTGCTCTGGCCTCGCGTTCTTTCGCTACAAGCGCGTCGACTGCGGCGCGGGCCTCATCGCGTTTCCGGGTCGCTCCAAGGTGCGTGTCAGCGGCTCCGCCCTCGGCCTCCTCCTCAAGTCGAGGTGCGCTAGCTAGGGCCTCACGGGCTTTTTCGAGGCGCTCATGTGCCTCTTCAAGGGCCTTGTGGGAACGTTCAGCTTCGGATTTGGCGGCCTCCGCGCGGGTTTTCGCACTCGCCACATCTCCGGTGAGTCTCGCTCTCATCTCCCGATGATCGGCGTGTACCCGATTAACACGTGCGAGTTCCGCCGCGGCTCTCATATCGGTGTCCTCGGCCTCGTCCTTTTCACGGATGGCGGCCGTGAGTCGCGTTTTCGCTCGTTCCACCGCTTCGAGGAGTTCGGCGTCCTCTTCTCCTGCTTTCTGGGCCAGCTGGTCGAGGACCTCGGGGTCTTCACCTTCGGGGGCGAGCTCGGCTTGGGAATGGTTGCGGACGCGCTCTTGGGCGGTCCGAAGGGTTCCGCGTAGGCGCTCATGCAGTGCGGTGATCTCCTGCCATTGCCTATTCGCCTGTTCGAGGGCGGGAACGAGGGAGCGTTCATGCTCTTCGAGCTGCGTGATCTGCGCGCTGATGCGTTCGATGCGTTCCTCAATGGAGGCCCGGCGTCTTTTGAGGAGCTGTTCGGATTCGGATTGGGCGGCAAGACGCTCGTGTGCTGCGACGAGTTCGTCGGCGAGGAGGCGGGCTTTCGCGTCACGGACTCGGGCCTGGATGAGGGAGGCTTTGCGCGCGGTTCGGGCTTGTCGGGCCAGCGGGCCGAGTTGGCGTTGGATCTCCTGGGTGAGGTCGAGGACGCGCACGAGGTTGTGGTCCATGTCCGCGAGTTTGCGGAGCGCGCGTTCTTTTCGGCGCCGGTGTTTGAGGACTCCGGCGGCTTCTTCAATGAATCCGCGTCGTTCTTCCGGGCTTGCTTGGAGGATCGAGTCGAGCCTGCCCTGGCCGACGATGACGTGCATTTGACGACCCATGCCCGTGTCGGAGAGGAGTTCTTGAATGTCGAGGAGTCGAGCGGGAGCACCGTTGATCGCGTATTCGGAGCCGCCGCCGCGAAAGAGGGTCCTGGTGATCGTGACTTCCGTGTAGTCGATCGGCAGCACTCCGTCAGTGTTGTCGATCGTCAGATCCACTTGTGCGCGGCCGAGGGCGGGGCGTGCGGCCGTGCCAGCGAAGATCACGTCTGACATGTTGGAGCCGCGCAGGCTCTTCGCACCTTGTTCACCCATGACCCATGCGAGGGCGTCCACGACATTCGACTTGCCCGAGCCGTTGGGCCCGACGACGCAGGTGATCCCAGGTTCGAGGCGGAGTGTCGTTGCGCTCGCGAAGGACTTGAACCCGCGCAGGGACAAGGATTTGAGGTGCACATGGCCACATTACGCGAAATGGCGCCTCCCTTAGGTGCGGGCAGGCGCCTGTGTTCTTGTTGTGTTCGTTGAGACGTGCCTTGTGCGAGGGTCACGCCCCTTCAGGATCGTCGCCGCGTCGTGTTGCCAGAGTGTCGGTCCGTCTACGCCTCCTTAAAGAACCGGCGAACACGACCCGTGCAAGCAAGCAGCTGCGGTCTCAGTGTGTGGCGCGGCGGCGAAGAAGCGCCAAGCAGGAGGCGCCTGGGGCGCCTCCCGGCCGCGTCCTCGTCACTCGTGGTAGACGAGCTCAGGGAACCACAAAGCGATCTCACGCTCCGCGGAAGTCGGAGAATCCGATCCGTGGACCACGTTCTCCACGTACTTCGAACCCCAGTCACGTCCCAAGTCGCCGCGGATCGTTCCAGGGGCCGCGAGCGTCGGATTCGTCGTCCCCATGAGGACGCGAACGCCCTCGATGACCCGGTCACCCTCGACGACAACCGCCACGAGGGGACCCGAGCTCATGAACTCGAGCAGGCCGGGGAAGAAGTGCTGATCGCGGTGCTCCGCGTAGTGCTCCTCAAGCAGTTCTTTCGAGGCCCGCTTGATCTTCAAGCCCTTGAGCACGTAGCCCTTCGCCTCGATGCGGCGCAGGACCTCGCCGGTCAGGCCCCGGGCGAAACCATCGGGCTTAACGAGGACGAGAGTGTGCTCCTTGTTCGGGTCGAGCAGTTCAGGAGTCGGCATCGGCCCACCTTTCAGTTGTCGTATCAATGAGCATCATCAGATGCTCGGCTTCGAGCGCGAATCATTCTGGCAGAAAAACGCGGGCGGGCGTAGGGGATTCCGGATGCTCTCACAGCGCTGTTCCTCGCTGTGAGTCGCCTGAGGATCATCGGCCTAGGCCACTCGAGGAGAACGCTGTGAGCATTGAGGCTTAAGCCGGAGGAGAGGGCGATGCAGCAAGCCGAACTCCCAGCCGGAGTTCAGCACAACATCTCAGCTCCGGGCCGCCCGAGAATCCCGTTTTCAGCATTGAGCCTCAAGGCAAGCGAGAGGCAGAGCCCAGGGGCCGCCCGAGGATCACCCCGGGCAGCCCCTGGCTTTACTCGACCTTCTCGATCGCCTTCACAACAGCGTCCAAGGCCTGAGCCGCTTCCGGGCCCGAAGCAGAGAGCTCAACTCTTTGCCCCTGAGTGACGCCGAGCGCCATGAGTTCAAGAACCGATCCGGCATCCGCACCGTTCAACGTCACCTCAGCGTCGAAAGAGCCTGCGACCCGAGCGACGAGCGCCGCCGGGCGAGCGTGCAGCCCTACCGGGTCAGCGACAAGAGCACTCGCCGTCATCGGCTCATCATCCCGGATAGCCGGTTCAGGGCGAAGATCGAAATCCTCGGCCTCCTCCGCCGCCAATTTGCAGACGTTTCGGGCCGCCGCCACGACATTCCCAAGGGAATCGCCGAGCTGTGCCTTCACGGAAGCCGCGATCGTCGCCTCCACCACCGGGGCATCAACGAAGACGATGTGCTCCGGGTCATCGGCGAAATCAAGCACGGCCTCGACGGTCATCAGTGCGGACCCAAGATCAGCCAGGACGACGACGCCCGAGCCAGCTTCGGTTCCCACAGCCTCCAGCGCCGAGTTCACAGCCGCTTCGATCTTGTCGTAGGAAGTGCCGATCCCCCCGTCCTCGGTGCCGCCCGCCGCCTTGAAGACGACGTCCGGCGCCATTTGTTCGGCGAGTTCAACGATTCCCCTGGCAAGAAGATCCGAATGCGAAGCAATGACGAAAGCGACCCTGGTCATCATGCCTTCTTCGCAGCTTCGAGAGCCTTGGCCAAAATGATCGACGAGGACATTGCGCCCGGATCGAGGTGCCCGATGGAGCGCTCACCCAAGTAGGAGGCGCGCCCCTTCGTTGCTTTCATCGGTTCGGTCGCGGCTGCGCCCTCGGCGGCGGCAGCAGCTGCGGCCTCGAGGACCGCGATCTCGTCCGCCCCCTCGGATGCGGCCTTCGCGGCAGCATCGGATGCGGGGCCCCAGGCATCGACCATGGTCTTCTCCCCGCGTTCGGCCTTGCCGCGGGCCTGAATCCCTTCGAGCGCTGCCAAGATCAGCGCTGCCACGCCCTCGGCATTGACGGGTTCAAGGGCGCAGGCCTTCGCGGCGCGCAGGAACGCAGTGCCATACAGGGGCCCCGCCGCTCCTCCAACCGTGGACATGAGGGTCTTCGCGACGACTTTCAAAACGTCTTGGACGCTCCCGCAGGGCCTCTCCTCGAGGACGGAGACGACCTGGGAGAAGCCGCGGTCGAGGTTCTCACCGTGGTCGCCGTCGCCGATCTGGCGGTCCAGATCAATGAGGTACTCGCGGTTGGCGGCAACGGCTTCACGGGTGAGTAGCATCCACCGGGTCGCCCATGCGACGTCGAGAGTCATTGTGCGTTCCTCACTTCCATGCCGGAGTGGACACCGGCGCGTCGAAAAGCTCGAGCAGTTCATCGTCGACGCGCAGCAGCGTGATGGACACGCCGGGCATCTCCAAACTGGTGACGTAGTTGCCGACGAGGGAGCGAGCAATGCTCACGCCATCCGCTTCGAGGAGTTCAGCGAGGCGACGGTGGCAGATGTACAGCTCCGAGGAGGGAGTGCCGCCCATGCCGTTGACGAGGGTGATGACGCGCTCCCCAGCTTTGAGTTCGAGGTCGTCGCGAACCTTCGTGTAAAGCTCTTCGACGAGGGCGTCGGCGCTTTCCATCTTCCCGCGGCGGTATCCGGGCTCTCCGTGGATGCCGATTCCGAGCTCAATCTCATCATCAGCGAGGTCGAAGGAGGGTTTGCCCGCGTGGGGGACGGTGCAGGGGCCCAGAGCCAGGCCCATGGAGCGCATTTCAGAGTTCGTCTTCTGCGCGACTGCGGTCACGGCATCCAAGTCGTCACCGCGTTCAGCGGCGGCTCCCGCGAGCTTTTCGACGAAGATCGTGCCTGCGACGCCCCGGCGGCCCGCAGTGTAGAGCGAATCTTCAACGGCCACATCGTCGTTCACGACGATGCTGCGCACCTCGATGTCCTCCATTTCGGCCATTTCGGCGGCGGTCTCGAAGTTGAGGACGTCGCCGGTGTAGTTCTTCACAATGTGCAAGACGCCAGCGCCGTGGTCGGCGGCCTTCGTCGCCTCGAGGATCGGATCGGGGGTCGGTGACGTGAACACCGCTCCGGGGACGGCCGCGTCGAGCATGCCCTCACCGACGAAGCCTGCGTGAAGGGGTTCGTGGCCGGAGCCGCCGCCGGACACGAGTCCGACCTTCCCTTCGACCTTCGGGGTTTTACGGGTCACGAAGTCGGGATCAAGATGGACCTCGACCAGGTCGGCGTGGGCGAGGGCGAAGCCCTCCAGGGTTTCCTTCACGACGTTATGGACGTCGTTGACCAGCTTCTTCATAGTGCCTCCTTGCATCCGGTGAGCGGTCGCCACGACCAATGCTGCCACCTCGATGCACGTTCAACCACCCATTTGGACGAGTGTGCAGACCTTAAGCCTTCTTTCCGGCCAAAGACAGCATATGACCTGCAAGAACAACCGAACCGAAGACAACGACACCCGCCTTGTCCGCAGGGTCACTCGTCGCCTCGGCAAGCTGGGCCGCCAGATCCACCGCATCAGCGAGCGAATCGCGCGCCTGAACCCGTTCCTCGCCGAAAACCTCGGCGGCGATGAGCTGGAGCGTCTCAAGATCGGCCGCCCGCTCCCCCGGCATCTGCGTGACGACGATCGAGTCGAGGTGCGGCTCCATCTCGGACAGCACGGATTCGATCTCCTTATCCGCCATTGCTGAATACACGCCGACAGTGTGCGCAAAGGGGAAGGACTCTTCGAGGGCGCGGGCCAAGGATCTGACTCCGGCCGGATTGTGGGCGGAGTCAGCGATGATCGTCGGTGAATGGCGGACGACCTGGAGGCGCCCGGGCGAAGTTGCCGTCATCATGCCGTTCTCCACAATTCGCCCGTCAAGCTCACGGCCCCCCATGAACGCTTCGACTCCGACGAGGGCGCAAGCCGCGTTGTGAGCTTGGTGCTCGCCGAAAAGCGGAAGGAAGACGTCTTCGTATACGGCTGCAGGGGTACGGACGCTCACAAGTTGCCCGCCGACGCCCATCTGGCGTCCCAACACCTCGAAGTCCCGTCCCTCCAGGCGCACGACGGCATCGACCTCGCGGGCGCGTTCGAGGAGAATATCGAGGGCCTCTTCGGGCTGTTCGGCGATGACGACGATCTGTCCGGGTTTAATGATGCCCGCCTTCTCGCGCGCAATATCGGCAATCTTGGAGCCCAACCATGTGGTGTGGTCACGGTCGATCGGCATGATGACGCTCACCCCCGCGTCAAGAGTGTTCGTCGCATCCCACAGGCCGCCCATTCCGACTTCCACGACGGCCGCGTCGACCGGGTAGTCGGCGAAGGCCGCGAAAGCCATGACGGTGAAGACTTCGAAGAAGGACAGGCGAGGCCCTCCTTCGGTGGTGGAACGTTCATCGACCATGTCGATATAGGGGGCGACGTCCTCCCAGGCGGCGATGAAGCCCTCCTTGGAGATAGGGGCGCCCTCGAGGCTGATGCGCTCGCGGGCGTCGAGCAGATGCGGGGAGGTGAACCTGCCGGTCTTCATGCCGAAGGCCGTGAGCAGCGCGTCAATGATGCGGGCTGTGGAGGTCTTGCCATTGGTCCCCGTGATGTGAATGGCCGGGTAGGAGCTCTGAGGGTCGCCGAGAATGTCGAGGACTGTTTTCACCCGCTGCGTGGAGGGCTGGACATTATGCTCGGGGGCGCGAGCGACGATCGACTGGTAGATCTCTTCGACTCTCGTGTCGAGCGCGAGCTGTGCATCAGCGTCATCGAGGGCTCGCTCATGCTCGAGCTTGGCCTGTTCGGCCTTCGCCTGCGCGGCGTCTTCGAGGAAGTCCTCATCGACCTCGCCCTCGATTCCGGCGAGAATGGAGGGGTCGGGGCCGAGCAGCAGGGAGGATTCGACGAGGGCGCGCAGGGCTGCGGCGCGTTCAGCCTCTGGATCCGCATTCACCCCGCCCATGCCTGTGTTGCCGGTGCCTGTGATGTCGGTAAGGGCGAGTTCGTCGGGAGCGTCGGCCTCTTCGAGGTACGGGAGGAGATCCGCGGGGATGGTGCCGGGCTGGTGCTCATGGTACTCGTCGTGCTGGTGCTGCTCGCGGCGCTCGTGAACGTTCATCTCATTGCTCTGCTGCAGGTCCTCACCCTTCTTGCTCTGCTGCTGCTCGTCACCGAAAAATGCGGGGTGCTCGTTTGCCATTCATTCCTCCCGGGCTCCTTCCCGGGGTCCCGGGACGCGAAAGCCGATTCTATCCCCGCACGCTGCGCCAAGGCTCACCGCTCGGGTGCATGGGTGCCTGACGTGAGATGCACGCTCCCAAGGCTTGGCACTGCACCTATGTGCCTTCTGACCACAAGTCGGACCCTCACGGCCTTCTCCCTCACAGCCAAGCGCATTTGCCCAGTTCGCAAGTCGGGATTCGCCCCACTCTCCCCCTGTTCGTCCGACTTGTGCCCACCAAAGGACCAAGCGCTCACCCTCAAAACGGAATAGTGCCCCCAATTCGTCCAACTTCACCAACAAAAACCAGCCAACTTCACCAACCAAATCCGGCCAAGTTACCCAACCAAATCCGGCCAAGTTACCCAACCAAATCCGGCCAAGTTACCCAATGAACACGGGCTTTTCATTGCAATTACAATGAATTTACCCTACCTTAGACCCATGGTTAGGACTTATCTTCCGCGCATTGCCGATGGCATCCTCGCGAAGGCTCTCGCAAGCAGCGGTGCCGTGCAGATCCGAGGTCCGAAATGGTGCGGGAAGACAGCAACAGGCTCCCGCGCTGCAGCCTCACTCCTCTACATGCAAGACCCAGACCATCAACGCCAGTATCTCGCACTCGCCGACTCTAAGCCTTCGTCTCTCCTCGAGGGGGCCACACCTCGGCTCATCGATGAATGGCAAATGGCGCCTCAGCTGTGGGATGCTGTTCGCTTCACCGTCGACCAACGCGGGTTGCCCGGTCAATTCATCCTCACCGGTTCTTCTACACCAACTGTCCAGGGAGCACACTCTGGCGTCGGACGTATCGAGCGCTTCAGTATGCGAACGATGTCCCTCTTTGAATCGAAGGAATCGAACGGACAGGTGTCACTGGCTTCATTGTTCGACGGAGCCGTTGATATCGGAGCCGTCTCCCCACTTGATGTCGACGGAATCGCTCGCGTGATGTGCCGGGGCGGCTGGCCCGCCGCCGTCACCGCTCAAAACCCTGACCAGGCGCTACGTCTCCCCCGTGCTTACGTTGATGGGCTTATCTCGTCAGATGTGTCGCGAATGGACGGTGTTCGACGCAACGAGACACGCATGCGGGCACTCATGCGCGCATACGCTCGACATGTATCGACTCAAGCATCGATATCAACGATCAGCGCAGACCTCGCGGCGCATGATGACGCCGCGTCCCCCGGAACGGTCACCGATTACCTTGATGCTCTCACTCGCTCCTTCGTCATTGAGGATTTGGAAGCGTGGGCGCCGGCATTACGGTCTCGAACGGTCATCAGGACTACTCCGACTCGTCATTTCGTAGACCCGTCGATCGGACTCGCAGTGATGAGGGCCTCGCCGCGAGACCTCTTGGGAGATTTTGAGACCTTCGGCTTGCACTTTGAATCCTTGTGCGTGCGCGACCTGAGAACCTATGCCGAGGCGATCGATGGCACGGCCTACCATTATCGAGACAAAACCGGTCTGGAAGCGGATATCGTCCTCGTTCTCGCCGATGGGCGTTGGGCCCTCATTGAGGTGAAGCTTGGTTCATTGCATCTTGATGCTGCCGCTGCGAATCTGCGCAAATTGTCCGACCGCGTGGACTCGAAGCGCATGGGCGCCCCCTCGTTCCTCGCAGTCGTCACTGGGACTGCGACCGCCTACAGGCGCGATGACGATGTGTTCGTCATCCCCCTTGCGTGCCTCGCGCCCTAAGGCTTTGCCTTCACGCCGTCACACGGTTCATGAGCTCGTCATAGTCCGTAGTTGTACTTCCCCATTACGCACGTCCAACTTGTGGCCGGTAGGCAAAAGAATGCAGACGTTCTTAACGCAAGACGGGTGGAAGCATGCGATTACTCGCGTGCTTCCACCCGTTTTACCGGATTCGCACCATCTGAGCCTTAGCGCTTCGCGACGCTCACGCTCAGTTTCTCGCCCGCCTCGACCGACACCGAAAGGGCCAGGGTTTCGTGGGCGATCATCTCGCGATGCGTCTCAACCGCGCCGACGCGCTCCGCAGGCACAGTGAGCCTAAGGTCAATGCGGTCGGCGACATGCAGGCCCGCGTTCTTACGCTCATCTTGGATGGCACGGATGACATCGCGCACATACCCCTCGGCCTCAAGCTCGGGCGTGAGCTCAGTGTCGAGCACAACGAAAGTGCCATTCGCCAAAACATCCGCGACTTGTCCCTCGTCGGCGTTCACCGAGGTCGTCACACTGAACTGCTCGCCACTCAAAGAAACAGGTGTGCCCTCGACCATAACGCCGGAAAAGACGCAAGACGCCCCGTCCTCGGACACCTGCCACTGCCCCGCCTTCTGGGCCTTGAAGAGCTGCGACGTGAGCTTGCGGATCTCAGGCGAGAAGGCGCGCGGGTTGAGGGACAGCTCAGTGGAGACCGACAGGCCGGACTCGGCCGGGGTCAAAAGGCGAACATCCTTGACATTGACCTCGGAAGCAATAAGTCCCGCGAAAGAAGAGAGCGCCTCGGCCTGCTCGGACACAACCCGCAGGCCCTGGAGGGGCTGGCGCACGCGCAACTGGTTCGCCTTGCGCAACGCATGGGCTGAAGACACGACGTCGCGCACCTCGTCCATTGCGGCGACGAGGGCATCGTTGGCCACGGCCTCAGGCAGGATCGGATAGTCAACCAGGTGCACAGACTCACCGCCGGTCAAGCCCTTCCAGATCTCCTCGGTCAGCAGGGGCAGCAGAGGCGCGGCCACCTCCATGAGACGCACCAAAGCCGTGTACAGCGTGTCGAAAGCCGCCTGATCCTCATCCCAGAAGCGCTGGCGTTGAGTGCGCACGTACCAGTTCGTCAGCACGTCGAGGTAGTCGCGCACCAGCTCGCAGCCCTTCGCGATGTCGTACTCGTCAAGGCTCGCCTTCACGCCGCTCGCGAGATCTCGCGTGTGGGCCAGCAGGTAGCGGTCCATTTCAACGAGGCCGTCAACGACACGTGGGTCACCGAGGTCAAGCAGACGCCCCTCAATGCCTTCGCCCTTGTTCGCGGCTCCCGCGTAGAGGGTGAAGAAGTAGTAGGCGTTCCAGATCGGCAAGAGCACCTGGCGGACGGTGTCGCGAATGCCCGCGTCTGTGACCATGAGGTTGCCGCCGCGAACGACGGGTGAGCTCATGAGGAACCAGCGCATCGCATCGGAGCCGTAGGAGTCGAACACTCCGTTCACGTCCGGGTAGTTGCGCAGCGACTTACTCATCTTGCGCCCGTCGTCGCCCAGGACGATGCCGTGCGAGACGACGTTCGTGAACGCCGGTCGATCGAAGAGGGCGGTCGCGAGGACGTGCAGGGTGTAGAACCAGCCGCGGGTCTGACCGATGTATTCGACGATGAAGTCGCCCGGGTAGTGCGACTCGAACCATTCGGCGTTCTCGAAGGGGTAGTGGACCTGCGCGTAGGGCATTGATCCGGATTCGAACCAGCAGTCGAGGACGTCGGGGATGCGGCGCATCATGGACTTGCCGCTCGGGTCGTCCGGGTTGGGGCGAACGAGTTCGTCAATGAAGGGGCGGTGCAGGTTGTCGACCTTCACTCCGAAGTCGCGTTCGAGTTCAGCGAATGAGCCGTAGACGTCTTCACGCGGATAGTTCGGGTCGTCCGAACGCCACACGGGGATCGGCGCTCCCCAGAAGCGGTTGCGCGAAATCGACCAGTCGCGCGCGCCAGCGAGCCAGTTACCGAAGATCCCGTCCTTCGTGTGCTCGGGCACCCAGGTGATCTCCTGGTTGAGTTCCACCATGCGGTCGCGGATCGCGGTGACCTTCACGAACCAGGAGGACACGGCCTTGTAGATCAGGGGCTTGCGGCAACGCCAGCAGTGCGGGTAAGAGTGCACGTAGGACTTCTGCTGGACGAGGACGGCGCGCCGCTCCTCAGGGATGCGAGCCATCGGGCCTGAGCCGTCGCGAAGGTCCACGATGATCGGCTTGTTCGCTTCGAAGACTTGCAGGCCCTCGTAGTCGGTCACTTCGGAGGTGAAGCATCCGCCCTCGTCGACGGGGATGACGGGCTTGATGCCGACCTCCATGCACACGAACATGTCCTCCTCACCGAAGGCGGGGGCGATGTGCACGAGGCCGGTGCCGTCCTCCGTGGACACGTAGTCGCCGGGGATGATGCTCCAGCCGCTCGGACCGGGGGCTGCACCCTCGGATCGGTGTTCGGTGGTGTTGTAGTAGTCGAAGATCGGGTGGTAGCTGCGACCCGCGAGGTCTGAACCCTTCAGGCGTGCAACGACCTCGGGGTTTTCTCCAACTTCTTTCACGTAGGCACCCAGGCGGGCTTCAGCGAGGATGACGCGCTGACCGGCGAGGGGTGATTCGAGGTCGTCTGCGACGCGCACGACCGCGTAGTCGATTGTTGGGCCCACGGCAACGGCCAGGTTCGAGGGGAGCGTCCAGGGCGTGGTCGTCCAGATGAGCACCAGTTCGCTGTCTTCTGCGCCCTCGAGGATCGGTTCGGTAAGGCGCATGCCGACGGTGACGGTGTTGTCCTGACGATCCTGGTAGACCTCGTCGTCCATTTTGAGTTCGTGGTTGCTCAGCGGCGTGCGGTCGTGCCAGCAGTATGGCAGGACACGGTAGCCCTCGTAGGCGAGTTCCTTGTCGTAGAGGGTCTTGAACGCCCAGATCACCGACTCCATGTAGGACGGGTCGAGGGTCTTGTAGTCGTTCTTGAAGTCGACCCAGCGTGCCTGACGGGTGACGTAGTCCTCCCACTCGTCGGTGTAGCGCAGGACAGAGCTGTGACAGGCCTCGTTGAAGGCACCGATGCCGAGGCCGCCTTCGCGGGTGATTTCTGTGACATCTTCGATGCCGAGGATGCGCTGCGCTTCGAGTTCGGCGGGCAGGCCGTGGGTGTCCCAGCCGAAGCGGCGTTCGACACGGTGGCCGAGCATGGTCTGGTAGCGGCCGACGGTGTCCTTCACATAGCCGGTGAGGAGGTGTCCGTAGTGCGGGAGGCCGTTGGCGAAGGGCGGGCCGTCGTAGAAGACGAATTCGTTGTGTCCGCCTTCGCCCGCTGGACGATTGTCAATGGACTTTTGGAAGGTGTCGTTGGTGGCCCAAAAGGCCAGTGTTTCGCCTTCCATCTGTGGGAAGGACGGGTTCGCGTCCACTTCGGTGTCGCGGTGGCGCGGATAGTAGCCGTGCTTCGTCATGGTGTCCTCGTCTGTTCGTTGCACAGGGACGAGGACCGGCGACGCCGGCACCCGCGGTACCACCCCGCTTGCCTCTCCTTCGATTGTCGAGGGCGAGGCCGCTTGATTCTCAGCTGTGACGGGCTGACCCGTTCGGTTCTAATGGGGCGCGCGAGCGCGCCTGTTCTTCCGAAGACTCCCCGGTGATATCCCCGTGCCTCCTCGTGGGCGACATGGGGCCGGTTCAGCGTCGGGCTCGAGTCTAACTGAGAGGAGCGCGTGGACGCGCATCCGCTCACGTGGGCTGGGCCTCAGTGGCGGGGTACTCCCAGGCGTTGAGGTGTGGATTCTTCGTGACGAGGGCGGGGTTCCGACGACGAGGGCCGGAGTCCCAAGGACGAGGTGGAAGGCACGAGGACGAGGTCGGGGCGTTCATGGCGCGGCTGGTGGGTATCTCCTCGGCGGTGCCGGAAGCGTGGGGGTCCTCGGTGAGGGGCAAAGGAGACACCCCCTGATGCGAGATGAAGTGATGAGTTGGCGACTGCATGCACACTTCTCAGCTCCTAGACGCGACGCCCTTAGGTAGGCGGAGGGCGCCTTCGAGAGTCGCCCGATCCATTCTGGCCCTCGAATCATTCAAGGAGAGCCACGCGCTTTCGCCGTGGAATGCTTGCAGAGTCTGAGGGGTGAGGGTGTAAGTGCGGAGGGCCTTTTGTACAACACTCATCCCTTTGAGGTAGCGAAGCCCGGCGTAGTTTCGGGGAGCTCCCACACTGGTGAGTCCGAAGCTGTACCAGCGCACGCTTTCTTGGTCCGCGAGCGCCAAGAGCGCGTGTCTTAGATCGCGGACGCCGGGGAGGGCGAAGCGGCCACTCGCCTTGTCACCGGTAGTGCCCCACATAGCGAGGATGTCGAGGCCTCCCTCATCACGGGACAAGGATTCGAGGAGCGCCGGGATCAAGTGCATGTTGACTGTGTGCTGCGCCTCGTAGAAGGCGAAATCCGCAAGTGCATCGGCGATAGCGAGCCCTCCCTTGTTGATGATTCCCCTGAAGGGGCCCATCGTCAGGAAGAGGACGCGCGTGAAAGGGTGTTCTCCCGGTGCGGTGAGCGGATTGGCCGCGAGAGCCCGAATATCCCGGGTGGTCGCGTCATCGACAAGCTTTCCCTCCCGGGCGTTCGCCGCTGTGTTCGGGTTCATTCCGAGCACGACGAGGGTCCTGGGCTTCTCCTCCGCCTCCCCCAGGGGAACTCTCTCCCCCACGGCGCTTGTCTCCCCCATGTCCCCCTCGGGAGTCCTCGCCTCCGCAGTCCTCTTTTCACTGGCTTGGGACACCCGAGAGGTGACGGGGGCCGCGTAGAGGTAGCGGAAGCCTAGGGGAACTTCGAGACTCGGCGCCGATTCGATGCTGATAAAGGCCCGTGGCTGTGCGAGGGCACTGGGGAGCAGTTCCTCGATCCTTCCACTCAAGGTGAGATCCACTCCATCGCCATAATCCCTGGCAAGGGTGAGTTCCATGGGCCCTCTCCGTCTCCTGTCCATTCTTCTCACTCTCACCGTATTCACAGGCTACGCCACTTTCTCGAACTCGAACGCTTCGTTCCGTAAGGCCTTCGCCTTCAGAGTGGACGGCCCAGCGTGAAAATGAGAGCATCACCAAGCTCTGGCACTTGCACAGGCTCAGAGTCGGCAAGACAGCAAAACCCCTGAGCCCTCAGCGCACTCCAACACCGACATACGCACACGCTCAACGTCGGCAAGACAACAAAACCCCTGAGCCCTCGGAGCACCTTTGCAGCTCATACCCCTTTTCGTTGTCGCGGCCACGCGCAAGAATCTGCTTTTCATCGTCATTGCGCCATTCACACGAGTTCAGAGCGAACAGCTGGGAGGAGTAGCTCCGTCCTCGTCAATGTCAACGGGGCCGCAGGGGCCGATCGCTTCGAAGCGGAACGCTCGCGCGGGAATGATGAGTCCGCGTCGCTTTGCGACAATGAGCAGGAGGACGCCAAGCCCCGCGCAGAAGAACACAGCGCTGATGGCCCCTTCGAAGCCCATCTCCCCGCCTGTGAGCCACCAGGGGCCTTCAATGCGTGCGGATAGGAGTCCAGTGTTCTCCAGGCCGTTACCTGACACATCGGAGGAGAAGATTCCACCTTGGACGAAGTTCCACGAAGCATGCAGGCCGATGACCATCCACAGTCGGCGGGTGACGATGTAGCTAGCTCCCAGGAGAACTCCTGCTTCGAGGCCGATCGCGAGGCCTCCCCACCACTCGGCTTGCGGGTTCATGAGATGGGCGGCGCCAAAGAGTGCGGAGGTGAATCCCAGAGCCCACCAGGAACCGAGTCTGTGCTCAATGAGGCGGAGGAGGCCCGCACGGAAGATGATCTCTTCAGTGACACCAGCGAGAAGGGAGTCAGCTGCGGCCGTCCCGACAAGAGCGTTCGGGTTGATCCCTTCCACTCGGTAGGCTCCGGCGAGCCACGCGGAGGCGACGACTGCGCTCATGAGGAGAGCTCCGAGGACGACTCCAGCGAGGAGTTCTTTCCACCAGTTGAGACGCTCGAAGTCCGAGGCCGGGCGCCTGCCGATCACTCGAAGGGCGAGGAGGTACACACCGACGGCCAGTGCAATGGTGA
>ERZ773065.84-NODE-84-length-61295-cov-5.899641_pt1 | contig 61295 bp, 61 predicted proteins | sample MGYA00580623_ERZ773065 | MGnify/ENA primary metagenome ERZ773065 (study PRJEB29015, sample SAMEA2738017) | human oral metagenome | biome: human oral; feature: human-associated habitat; material: dental | place: China | collected 2047 ... | reverse complement strand
TCTTAATACCAGAAGCTCGACGCTCCTCAATTCTCTGGCTCAGCGTCTGCTCCAGAGCCGCCTCATCATAAACGTATTCAATTTTACGATTACTGCCTGTACCTTTAATCAAGCCGAACAGAGGTGGCTTCGCTAAGTACACATGCCCTGCCTCAATAACTTCAGACATATAGCGGAAGAAGAAGGTCATAAGAAGAGTTGAGATATGAGCACCGTCAACATCAGCATCCGTCATAAATATTATCTTATCGTAACGGATTCCACTAATATCAAATTGGTCACCAATACCAACACCCATAGCCTTAATTAACGAAACAATCTCAGCATTAGCAAACATCTTATCAAACCTTGCTCGCTCAGTGTTTAACACCTTACCACGCAGAGGAAGGATGGCTTGAATAGTTGAATCACGACCGTCTTTGGCCGAACCAGCCGCCGAGTTACCCTCAACAATAAATAATTCACAATCTTTTCGATTACGCGACGAACAGTCAGTTAATTTAGAAGGTAAATTCAGACCCTCAAATGCACCCTTACGGATAACGTTATCGCGAGCCGCTCGAGCCGCCTTACGCGCTCGTGCTGCCAAGGTTGCCTTACCAACAACCTTCTTGGCCGTAGCTGGATTCTCCTCTAAGTAGTACGCAAAATATTCGCTCATTACCTGATCTACATAGCGACGCATCTCAGGATTACCCAGCTTATTCTTAGTCTGCCCCTCAAACTGCGGATCAGGCAACTTCACTAATATTACCGCTGTCAGACCTTCGCGAATATCATCACCAGTTAGGTTATCCTCTTTTTCTTTAAGTAGGTTATTTTTACGGGCGTAGTCGTTAATAACTCGCGTTAGGGCTGTTCGAAAACCGACCAAATGAGTACCGCCATCAGGAGTAAGCACGTTATTAGCAAACGGCTTTACCACCTCAACATAAGTATCGTTATATTGCACAGCGATCTCCACCATACAATCCTCAACCTGCTTCTCAACATAAAATATATCTTCCGACAAGACTTCTTTACCGATATTCAAGTTCTTCACATAACTCTTAATGCCACCCTCGAAGTAGAAAGCTTTTCTCTCACCGGTTCGCTCGTCAACAACTGACGTGTAAACGCCCTTCGTTAGATAAGCCTGATGTCGAAGATAATTAACAACCCATTTATAGTCAAAACTAACGGTCTCTTTAAAAATAGTTGGGTCTGGATAAAACGTAATGGTGGTTCCAGAGGTATCAGACTTACCAACAACCTCTAAATCAGTTTGTGGCACGCCAGTCGCATATTCCTGACGATAGACTTTACCATTTTTCCGAACCTCAGCAATCATTCGCGTAGACAACGCATTCACGACACTCGAACCAACACCATGAAGACCAGATGAAACCTTGTAGCCGCCGCCACCGAACTTACCACCAGCGTGCAATATAGTTAAAACTGTCTCCAGGGTACTTTTACCTGTCTTTGGATGCTTATCAACAGGGATTCCGCGTCCATCATCGGAAATACGCACTCCACCATCTTCCAGTAGCGTCACTTCAACTTTTGTAGCATAGCCAGCTATTGCTTCGTCAATAGAGTTATCGGCAATTTCCTTAATTAAGTGATGCACACCATCATAGCCAGTGCTACCGATGTACATACCTGGACGCTTGCGAACCGGCTCAAGCCCTTCCAGGACCTGAATTTGCGAGCCATCATAAGATTGTTCATTTGTTTGTTTAGCCATATCTCCCTCACTATTATCTGAATTATCAGCTCTTTTCAACACATTTATTATACATAAAAATAGATACATTATCAAACTATTTACTTTTCTAGTATGCTTATGCTAAAGTTGAATTAAAGTTCTATAATAAAAACAAAAGAGGTCAAAATGTTCAAAAAAATTATCTCGCGCCTACCGTACAGCCCTTCAATGATTCACAGCCTGGGCTTTTACGCAAAACGCCTTCGTAAGGAGGAAGCTACACGAAAAATCGGACTTATTTTGACCGCCCTAGCCCTTGTCGTGCAGTCTTTTACAGTATTCTCTCCGCCGGAATCCGCCAATGCCGCTGATTCTAGCGACCTGATTTATGGCGGAATCTCCAGCGGCTCCCAATTATTAGCCCACTATGATGCTAACACTAACAATATCCACGATCTCTATAACCATCTGGGGATTAGTCGCTCCGACCTAGAAGCCGCCACAGGAAACTTACAGACCTTAAATAGCAATATGGGGACTTATTCATGGGGTCTCACTCCTCATTTTGGCGCCTCAAGAGGCGAAGGATCTTACGTTGTTCGCACCTCACAAGGCGGCGCTCGAACTTTTTACTATCGACCACACAACCTATGGGGGAATTTTACCTATAGGGCATTCGTCGGCTATTCAGCTGGAACCGGCTGGTTTGCAATTATGCTAAACTGCGGCAACCTAATCTTAAAATTTGCACCACCTAACCACCACTGCCCAACCGGACAGGTTGGAACATACCCAAACTGTTCAACTCCACCAAAACCAGTAGCAACCTGTAACGCTTTAGATATAAAAAAGAATGGTGACACCTATCAGTTCACTGCCGATGCAAGTGCAGCCAATGGCGCAACTATTCAACAGTATGTATACAATATATATAGAAATAATACGCTGATAAAAACTATCACCAGTAATGATAAAATCGTCACCTATACAGAAAAAACTCCTGGCTCCTATAAAGTAGTTCTAACCGTTAAAAGCTCACTAGGCGACAAAACCTCGGATACCTGCGCGAAGACGTTCACTATACCAGAACCAGAAAGGTGTCCGCAAAATCCTAAACTACTAAAAGACGACCCCCAATGCCAACCGTGCCCCGGTGACTCTACAATATGGATTAACGATAGCCGCTGTTCAGCTTCGTTTGTTCAAACAAAAACTGCGACTAATCTTACTCAGAATAACACCAACGCAACGACAACAGTTGCTAAATCTGGAGATCGTATTACATATACTCTATCAGTAAAGAACAAAGGCCTAAAAGAAGAGGAGTTTGTTTTTAAAGATCAAGTTAGCGATTTACTGGAATATGCCAATATATTCGATCCTGGTGGCGGCAACCTAACAGACGATAAAGGCGCCAGCACTGGTAGCGGTAATGCAAAAACTCTAGTATGGAACCCAGTTAAGATTAAACCTGGTGAAACCCAACAGCGCAGCTTTACTATCCAAATAAAAAACAACATACCAGCTATGGCTAGCGGCAAGAGCAACCCAACATCTTATGATTGTCGAATTGACAACACCTTCGGCAACACCGTCAGCACGAAGATAGATTGCCCTGCGCCAAAAGTTATCGAGCAAACAACTTCTCAGCTGCCAAAAACTGGCGCTAGTGAAAATATGCTATTTGCCGGAATTGTCTCAGCAGTAGTAGTGTTCTTCTACGCTCGGTCGCGTCAATTAAACAAAGAGGTTAGAATAATCCGGCGAGATATGTCCGCAGGAACACTATAGGAGGTTAAAATGAGTGAAAAATTAAAATCTACCTCAGAAAATTCTATTGACAACGAAGCATGGAATAACGTCAATAACGAAAAATCTACTGAGATTGCCAAATCTCTAGAAAAAGCCATAGAAAAAGAAAAATCTAATGCCGAAAATGAGAATAATATCAAGCACGAGGCTATCGAACTAGCCACCCGCCACGAAAATGAGCAAACAGAAAAGCGTCAATCTAAAGAGGCTAAAGAAGATAAGCCTCTCACTAAAAAAGACATTGATAACTCATACAAAAAGACTCTAACCAACGTCCAAAATCAATTATCAGCCCCATCTAGGGCATTTAGTAAGGTTATTCATAATCCAGTTGTTGAGAAAACCAGTGACGCCATTGGCAATACTATTGCCCGCCCTAATTTAATTATTTCTGGCGCGCTGGGTGCAATAGCCTCTGTTTTTGTGTACTTTATTGCGAAAAGATACGGCTATTTATTATCAGGATCAGAGGTGATTGTATTATTTGTAGCGGGTTGGTCTATTGGCGCAGTCATTGAATACGCCCGGATAGGCTTCATAAATAATAGAAAAAATCGCTAATTAACTATCGATATTATCGTAAATTAATTGTCACCTCACTATCGTCATCATCACTGCCACGTAAATCAAGCCGATTTTTAACTATAGGACGGCTAGGCTCTGCAGTACTAGGTAGTCCATTATCGTTAATTGTAGCTATGTCCCGCTCAGAGTCTTTATTCTGCAGAGAGATAGGATTGCCCACCGGAGCAGCCATAGAAGAAGTGTTGCCTATCGCCCCTACATTACCTGAGACCTGCTGCGCTGACGAAGAACTTTGCACGCCACTAGGTTTAGTGACCGGATTTACCGCAGGCTTTCCGCCTAGCTGCTGTCTTTTTGCCAACCATTCATCCAAGAAAGACGAACCTCCGGCTGATGGTTTCTGACCAGCAGATGAAATGCCCTGCATAGAATTCGGTTTTGGCACCTGGCTACTCCTAAGTCTATCAAAAATCTCCTTCTCAACAACCGCGCGCGGCTTGCCGTACTTAGCTGCAGATAATCTTACTAGAGCATCTCTCAATTGATTATTGGCCTGCCCCATCGGAGGAATCCAGTTCATACTGAATGGAGCTGACGGCACGTTATTAATCATTACAGAGGTTATAGATTGGAAATTTGGCAATTTAGCCAAATCGTCAACATCAAAAGTCGGCTGGAACTTCTTAACCATCAATTCCGCGTCTGTCACACCAATACGCCCAGAGATAACCGTACCAACGTTACCAATGATAGCTTCACGTATCTTATCAGTTAATTGGGTCATAAATTGGTTACCCATAATAAGGCTTAATTTATATTTACGAGCCTCCGATAGAATAGACTCAAAGCTGTCTGTAGCAAAGTTCTGGAACTCATCGACATATAATGAGAAATCAACTCGCTGATCCTCTGGAATATCGGCCCGCGACATTGCCGCCGCCTGAAATTTCATCACAAAGATAATACCCAACAACTTGGAGTTTAGCTCCCCCATTTTACCCTTCGACAAGTTAACTAGTAAAATTTTATTATTATCCATAATTTCACGCAGATTAAATCCGGATTTTATCTGACCAATAATATTACGCATAGCATCATTGGAAATAAACGGACCAAACTTTGCCACAACCCACGAAACAACCTCACCGGCTTCATTCGAACGCTGAGATGCTGGAAACTCTTTCGTCCAGAAATCAATCACTTGCTGATCTTTAACATATTTCAACTTACTTTTTACGAATTCTGGATCAATCAAACACTTTGGCACATCGATAAACGTTCCGCCTTCCGGATCCGCCATCAACAGCAAGGCGCAGTTTCTAAAAATATGCTCCAGACGCGGACCAACAATACCTGTATGTCCTGGGTCGTATAAGCCGTATAGCATATTAATTGCCTCTTGAACCAAAAAATCTTTCTGATCCGGCGTATCAAATTCAAACATATTGAGCCCAATTGGATTAGCCATATCTGACGGGTTAAAGTATATGATGTCCTCAACTCGCTCTTTTGGCACTTTTCCTAGCAACGATTCTACCAAATCGCCATGCGGATCAATAAAAGCAAACCCACGGCCATCCATCATGTCTTGGTATGCCATATTCTCCTGAAGCACCGACTTACCGACACCAGTCTGACCAATAATGTAAACATGGCGGCGGCGATCTTTTGTGCCTATACGAATTGGCTTTTTTACTCCCCGAAACTCGTTATATCCTATTAGGAGGCCCTCGTCTAGAATGTCAGTTGGTCCATCAACCTGCTTTGACATTTGACGCTTAACCTGTGAAGTTGGGATTGCACTAGATCCTGGCAGGTGGAATAATGTTGCCATTTCAACACTGTTGAGAATATTACTACGAGCTTCTTGAGGAAAGAATCGCATGATATAAGCCGTTGTCATTTCCTCAACATTTCTCGTTAAAGAAAACTTAAAACCATTATTACGAGGAGAATCAAATAGCGAAAAAGCAGCAATAATGTTTTTCAGCAACACCTGTGAACGAGCTGCGGTATTTGAGGAAATTACAACACGTATAAGAACTTCGTAGGCAGGATATCTAGTCTTCTCACTAATGGCATCAACTTCAGCCTGCTCTAAAGAGGTCAATTGCTTATCTTCTGGATTCTTTGCTTCGTCCTTATCTCCACCCTCTGGCGGCTTCCATAACGCCTCCATAATATCAAGGGGAGCAACACCAGCCAGCCCCTTTTTCTTACCTTTATTCTTTTTCATACCATCAATATGAGACTCTGAAGCTTTTGACCACCCATCATAAGCTGGCCTCAATAAGAACTGAACACCTATACCGTCCTCTCTAGAAGCAGAAGACAATGCATTTAAAAGTGCCCTAGAAGCGTCCCTTTTTGACTCTTGGTAAGTAGATATCGGATATACAAATGACTTCTTTAAAGTAAATTCACCACCTATAGTACCACTCATTTTCCCCACTTTACTAAATATATTAGCGTCAGTGACTTCTTCTAGCCGAGCAGATGGATAAGCAGCTGCTACGGCCTGACGAATAACATCCACCAGCACTAACGGAACTACAGCATAATAATGGACAAGCCCACCACGCGCAACAATCTCAAATGACATATGACGCTGTCCATAGACCTTACTTTTAAACCCTTTCGTAGCCGTACTTGAGATAATATTGTACATCACCTGAGCTTGGGACAAGACCTCTTCCGTAAGGTCCCTCTCATCTCTATTGGAGCCATTAACATCTTCGCTAGTTGGCGGTAAATGAATAAGTAGTGGCACCATTTTCAGCCCACGTTCGTAATTTTTAGCCTCCCTAAGCATATTACGATACTGAAGAAAAGCCACCGTAATACCAGCCGCAATAATAACTATTACTATAAAACTAACAATCAGAGGACCCGCACCCATATAAAAACCTATTCACCACTATTATAATCTTTACCCAACGTTTTATTATACCTTTTTTTCAAATAATCAATTTGCAGCTGGGTAATAACCCTACTTCTCTCATAAGGGTCATCTTTCGTTAAAATTATAATTTTTTTTACTTTATCTACCCACTCTTTTTCAATTAGATCCTCGTCTGCTGCAACTAATGGTGTATCGTCACTAGGGACCGAAGTCGAACCCGCATTCACTGATGTTGTATTTGTATCATCATTCAGAAGAGCGGCCGAGTCATCGGTGCCATCGACGGGCAATGCTACTGGTATATTATTGTATCGCTCAACGACAGAAGACTGTCTACGCTCTGTATCAGATATCAGTTCAGGACTTTCTGTTGTACTTTCTACACCATTCTCGCTACCCATAAAGATCTGGGGCTGTGTCTCAGTATTCCTGCTGACTTGTGGTAATTCCGGATTCATACATATACATTGTATCACGTCACCACTTAAAAGCATACGTTTAGGCGTTCCGAGATATTAGTATCTTTTATGTATAAAAAAGCACACCAACAGCTCAAAAATCGCCAGCAGCATTACTTCGAAAAAACCAACACCACCCATTGACTGCATCCCAACATAAATAGTCGGAGCAAGAGATATCATAGTAGAATAATAATATATTTTATACTTAGATTTCTCAGAAACTTTATTAAAATTAAAAAAGTTCGCAGCTATTCGCTCCGAAACTAAAAATATCACATAGACTATACAGATAAACAATATATACAAGCACGTAAAAAATGCCAAAATTCCAAACGGACCCGCGCTACTTGGATTAGTCGCATTCAACAAAACAGCAATAAAGATTGTAGCAACCAATGCAATGAGACTAACTATTCTTATCCCCATACTCACATAATACTATAAACAAGAAGCCTGAGCGATAGTATTATCACAAATAAACACAACCATCCGCCGATAAAAAATAACTATTAGGCGCGGGTGTCTATAGCTTTTAGTAGCTACCGCTCGAGGCGATTGACCGCTCCTTAATTAAGGAGCATCCCTGCAGCGTTACTCTGCATACATCCAGTATTATAATCGCCAACATCTTAACGAGGATTAACTGGATGCATGCGGTACTGGCCGCGCGCTCAACGCTTTTACAATTTGCGAAGTATCGTAAAGGCGGAGCATTGGCTGCGTCATTATAAAAATCATGCAGCCAATTGTCCGTCAAGTACTTACTCTTAAATGTTGAGTCTTGTCTATGAATTGTTAATGTGTTTTTTGCTTTTTGGTTTTCAATAAAAGCTTACGTTTATACTAGCACAACCCCTTTATTGTGTCAACCAAAACATTATTAAAAATTATTGTAATATTTACTTATTATTAGCTGTTGTTAAAATTATCATCTGTTAAAGTGGTAAATCTAATTTTATCTATTTAAGTGTTTTTTACAACAGTATTACGACTATTGCCCTATTGCAGTCCCATAATGATACCCATGTCAAGGCAACTAAAGTCATTACAGAGGGTGCAATTTAAAATAACCACACTCTTTTCGCCAACACGCCCGAACTCAACAACATTGGTTTATTTTTTACCTATATAAATCTACAGTACAAATCTTTAGATACTTCACAAAATAAACTAAGTATTTTTGTCAATCAGAATATATTAAATATTTACAATAATATCGCCTTTTTTCTTCTTTTCATCGCCACGGACACGACTATCGTGCATACTTTTTTTAAATAATTATTGCGTCATATCAAATAGTGATTATTCCAAAATTATACAATCGCCCTGGACATTACAAGCCAGCTCAAAATATATTAAGACATAAGCCATAGACCCGACCATATAAATAACGTCTTTATTCCCAGCAAACTATGACACAAACCGTCCTCAGGCAAAACTCTCGGTTGATACAAACGATCAGCTACAAATCAACCTTCTACAGCACCTCGCCAACATAGACGGTGATAAATAATGATGATAGTGAGTGTAGTATTTTTTACTTAGGTTTTTTGTAAAAATACTGTTGACATAAGCATTTCTATGACTTATTATGGGGGTAGCTTCTGAATAAAAAAGTTATACAGAAGCCAAAAATAAAAAGAACTTGTAAAACTCCACTTTTTAAAAACAACCACTACTCGCAGGTGGTTGTTTTTTTGCAGCCTACATTACTTACCAAATAAAAAACCGGTCTCTCGGCCGAATCAAATATACATGGTGGAGCTGCCGGGTACTGCCCCCGGGTCCAACTGGTATCATGATATTCGTCTACGAACATAGGCTCATTTAAAAATTTTATAACGTCACCTGGCTAAAAAATGAGTCGAAAAAACCAAGTTTCGTTACGCGGAAAAAGTCCCGCATGCCCGCCGCTTCCGAGCGTGCAGCTAGCAACATATATATGACACCCTACACATCGGCTGTTGCCACGATGCTAGGATGATCGCTAAAAACTAAGCAGCGATAGCGACCGGCTGAGCAACTTTGAACGAATCAAAGAATGCAGCAACACGATCTTTCAAAGATGTTCTTGCATCTAAAATCATACGTTACGCGTATCGTCGGCTCGCAGAATATCTTGATAAAGTCCAATTGTCGAAAGCTATATCAGCCCCGCACATCAATAGTGATTATACCACTGCCTCATTTAAAAATCTATACACTTATGTTTTAATAGACTTATGGTAAGCAGAGTTGTCTCGGCCACACCCTATGGTTTCACTGGAAAGATTATTGAGGTTGAAGGCGACATATCAAAGGGGCTACCCAGCCTACAAATCGTAGGTATGGGCAACAAGGCTATTGATGAATCTCGAGATAGAGTACGCAGTGCAATAAAAAATTCATCCCTAGATTTTCCAAAGGGCAAATTAATTGTTAATTTAGCTCCAGCGGAACTGCCAAAAGACGGATCACAGTTTGATCTGCCAATAGCACTAGCCATCTTGTGTATAGGAGGTATGCTAACTCAAAACGACATAGAAGGTGCAATTTTTGCAGGTGAACTAGCCTTAGATGGCAGCCTGCGACCAATACGATCAGCAATTGTCACAGCTGAGGTTGCTAAAAACCACAAAATTAAATCAGTATTCGTACCAACCCAGAACGCAGAGCAAGCATCTCTAGTTCCCGGTGTTGAAATATTCCCAGTAGACAATCTCAAATCCCTCTTCCTACGCTTAAAAAAGGAGAAGTTCATCAAATCAATAGGTAGAACTAAAAATAAAATAGGGACTTCCACGACAGAAGACAAGATAACAATTGACGACATCTATGGGCAGGAACAGGCTAAAAGAGCCATTCAGATTGCCGTAGCAGGAAGACATAACATTTTGCTATCTGGCCCTCCAGGATCAGGAAAAACTATGCTGGCAAAATCTCTAAAAAACCTATTACCCCCACTATCAAAAACTGAAATCGTTGAAGTTACAAAACTACACAACCTGGGCAATACCAACACCATTAGCAGTACCATTAGAGAGCGCCCATTCAGATCACCCCACCACACCGCTAGTAGAGCTTCCATCATCGGCGGCGGATCAAGGATACAACCCGGAGAAATCAGTCTGGCGCATCGAGGTGTTCTATTCCTAGATGAGCTATTAGAATATCCCAGAAATATCTTAGAGTCGCTACGTCAACCCCTAGAAGACCACGAGATCACAGTGAGTCGTGCTAACGGTAAGTTCAACTTTCCTGCTAATTTTTTATTGGTTGCCACTATGAATCCCTGCCCCTGTGGATTTCTTGGCGACTCAGACAAAACCTGCATATGCTCACAAAATCAAATCCTTAACTATCAAAAAAAGTTATCAGGACCGCTACTTGATCGCATAGACTTAACCGTATCAGTTTCAAGAGTTCCCCATGAAAAGCTAATCAGTAATAGCTCGTTGATAAAATTACAACATTCATTATTTTTGTCTGAAATTTCTCAAGCTCGTGCCATTCAGAAAACTAGGTATGGATGTAGTTATAAATACAACAACGACCTTTCAAGCAGTGACGTTGACAAAATTACATCTATTTCAGCCACTACAAAAGCCTTCTTGATTAATGCAGCTAAGAAATTAGACTTAAGCACGCGCAGCTATTTTAAAGTAATTAAAGTTGCCCGCACAATAGCCGACCTAGAAAATTCAACCTCGATAGAAATTTCACATATCGCCGAAAGTCTGCAATATAGACAAATTAACATTAACTAATTACATCCTTGAAAATAATAAACATCTCTGTTACAATAGCAACTGAGTTAATCTAAAATTGCTTCAAAAGGAGAGCCAGAGATTAATAAGTCAATCCGTATCAACGGAGCAATCCGTGCAAAGGAACTGCGGATAATTGGTCCTGACAGCGAGCAGCTGGGAATCATGTCGCTTCAAGAAGCCTTGAAAAAGGCCGAGGACATGAATCTTGATTTAGTTGAAATATCGCCAGGAGCCAAACCGCCAGTTGCAAAAATCATTGACTGGGGCAAATATCAGTACCAGAAGATGAAAGATCAGCAAAAAAACCGACGGCAAGCAAAGTCTGGGGACTTAAAGCAAATGCGCTTTGGTCTAAAGATAGGAGCTGGAGATCTTGAGGTAAAGCTGAAAAAAATCCGTAAATTCTTGGAAAACGGACACAAAGTTCGCATACAAGTAGTTTACAAGGGGCGCGAAATGGCCCACAAAGAAATTGGCTACGAATTGATTGACAAAGTAATGGATCAACTTAGTGACGATGCAATATTAGAGCAAAAGCCTCAGATGGCTGGTCGCAATCTGAGCGTAGTAATAAGGAGTAAGTAATGCCAAAGCTAAAGACCCATAAAGGCACTGCGAAGAGAATTAAGCTGACCAGTACCGGCAAATTGACACGCCAGCGCGCATTTGGCGGTCACTTTTTGGCTAAGAAGTCAAAAAGCCGTAAGCGCGCAATAAATACAACAGCAACCGTAACTGGTTCGATGGCTAAGAATGCTCGTCGAGCAATGGGAGTATAATTATGCGAGTAAAACGAGGAGTTACCGCACGCGCCAAACATAAGAAGATTCTAAAAGCAGCCGCAGGGATGCAACATAACCGTACTAGAAGTTTTCGTCTAGCAAAACAAGGGGTTATTCGTGCCCTACAATACGCTTATCGTGACCGCCGCAATAAAAAACGCGATTTGCGTGGACTATGGATTACCCGCATTAATGCAGCCGCTCGCCAGGAAGGCACAACTTATGGCAAGCTAATAGCTTCTATGAAATCCAAAAATATTGAGATTGATAGAAAGATTCTGGCTGAATTAGCAGTTAGCGAGCCAAAAACTTTTGCCGAGATAGTAAAAGCTAGCCTATAATATAACCTCCTAGTCATAATGGAAAACACCCTGTGTCATATCAGGGTGTTTTCTTATAGCCTGTCTATAAGCCGGGTTCTGTCTAGGGTAATCATCTATCTAGTTTGCTTGTTGCCAAACAAATCAAGCGGTTATCGGCCTACGAGTGGACTCCTCTTTGCATGCAGACCTCCTTGCAGTCGGCAGGGTTTACCTCCCATCTACGTCACCGTAGACGACTGTGAGCTTTTACCTCACTCGTTTCACCTTTTCCTCTATATAAATAGAGGTAGTTTCGTTTCTGTGGCACTTTCCCTAGGGTCTCCCCCGGTCGCCGTTAGCGACTGCCGTCGTCCTTCACTGCCCGGACTTTCCTCTTAAGATTAACTCAAGCGACTACCCAACAGGCTACCTATCCATTATACCATTAAAAACCCCAAGCTTTTCCGTGAGCGCTCGATATTCCCCGCGTAGATGCAAGGTGGGTGCCCGCAAAGTATTACCACAGTAATAAATCATTAGAGCTCCCTATCATATGATGTTAGGAAAATCATACGCGCCCACGGAAAAACCTAGGGTCTACTAATATTATACACCAAAAATCATCATAAATATATGCAATATAGCTCTAGTACAGCCAAACATTACCTGACCCACAGCGCCAGAAAACAGCAAAACAAGAACTAGCACCAAAAGAGCGCCCTGCTGCTCAATTTTTTGCATAATAACCCTAACCCCCTCTGGCGCTACAGCATACAAAATTCTCGATCCATCTAGCGGTGGGATTGGTAGCATATTAAAAATAAAAAATCCTAAATTTACAGATACAGCAGTGGAGATAACCATCCCATATATAGTTGGCTGTATCACTCCCCCAGAAGTAATAATGCCACAAATTACCCCCAAACCAAATACAATAAAAGCAATCAGTAGATTAGTAATTGGGCCAGAAAGAGCCACTAGCGCGGCCCCCCACTCACCAAAGCGTACCCTATTTGGGTTAAATGGAACCGGCTTAGCACCACCAAAAATTGGCCCGTGCAACAGCACCATCATTAACGGCAGCAATATAGTCATAAAAGGGTCAATGTGTCTTATTGGATTTAACGTTAACCTGCCCTCCTGTCTGGCTGTGTCATCACCCAAAGCATAACCCATAAATGCATGCATAGCCTCATGGATAGTCATAGATAGTAGTATAACGACTATAACTATTATTATCTCCAAAACCATAGGTGTTATTATAGCACCAACCGGCCATCTTGACTAATTACACAAATGTCGCTACAATAATAAAGATTGTTATCAATAATAAAGTAAAGAGAGTGGAAATGGCATCAAGATGTGATTTAACAGGCAAAGGCAAGCAGTATGGCAATAATGTCAGCTTCTCCTTGCGCCGCACCAAGCGTGTCTTCAAGCCAAATCTTCAAAAGAAAACTTTTGTTGTTGATGGTCAGAAAATCACCATGACCTTAAGCACACAAGCGATTCGTACTTTGAAGAAAAAAGGCATCTTAAGTACGCCTGGCAAGTAAATATCTATTTACGAACCTCTAAATTAAAATTACTCCAGCTAAATACTGGGGTAATTTTAATTTATTTCAAAGACTAGCTTCTAGCTATTTTTACAATTGTTAAACTATCAGGCAAATCAGCAGACTTCTTTATCTTCCACTTCTGCCCAGCTTCAATAACCGGAGCTCCCAAAGTCTTCACGAACTCATCCAAGTCAGCTTGAGGAACCTCATAATTCAAAGTTGAATCTCTATAATGCACTGGAATAACCACCTTAGCGTCCAGTTGGCGAGCCACCTTAGTTGCACCTACGGCATCCAGTGTATAACCACCGCCTCCTACGGGCAATATTGCAAAATCTACAACGCTAATATTCTCTAGCTGATCGTCAGAAAGCCCATCCTCCACATTACCGACAACCACACCCTTAACTTCGCCGACTGTAATTCTGTAAATTGTAGTTTTTCTTACATCACTACCAGCATCAATATGCCTACGCGCAGGGATACCTAATATAGATATATCCCCAACCTCATATTCACCAGGTCCATTAAAAAGCAACTTTGGCGATGATTCCACATTGGAGAGCCTATCTTCAGTGACCACCTCTATATCGTTATTAACGGGCACATTTTTACCGCCAGCAATCTCTAAATTTGGATCAAAGACAACACGAAGCTTTCTTGTATTAATGACAACAGCGTTGGCGCCCTTATATTCTATCTCAAACATCCCTACTCCTTTCTCATTATACCTTCTGTATCTAACAATACTGAATGTTTGTTCCTAATCATATCCATTATAAACCTATCCTTGACACTCATCCTATAATAAAAGTCATCATACGTCATTATGGCATAATTTATTTCACTCTTCTTAGCCTTCTCAATTCTTTTTATCAAGTTCTTTATTGCTACCGCAGACATGTTATCGCCAACCAGGAGCAAATCAACAGAGGCGATAGAGCCAATATCCAGCTTTCCAGCAGTTATAGCTATTTTTAAGCCTCGTATTCTCTTTATTGAATCTTCCCATGAAGCACTTGCCGGCTTTTTATCATCATTATTTTTATCAGAGAAAATCACCATAAGAGGCTTCACGTAAGGATAATCCTCATTCACACTGTAATATAACTTATTATCTATAGCATCCTGCTTCACAATGCCCACAGAAACCATATTCGCCAATTCACGACGAACAGAATTTATTTGCTCATCAATCATTCTAGTAATTTCTCTTACGTAGAACGATTTTTCCAGATTATTAAGAAATAAATACAGTAGTTTTACTCTTGTTTTTGAACCAAATAATGAATCAATCATTGTACTATAATTGTAACATATTTTTTACTTGTCATCTAATAATCGTGACAAATAGTGTTCGCATGAATCTATATCTCCCCACTCAATAAACGGATTGCGCCTAAACCATGTTAGCTGACGCTTCACAAGACCTATGTCCCTTTTTATAAACTCTTGGACCGCTTGCGACTGATCCATACTTCCATCTACTACCTTTTTAATAATCGGATAAACATTACCAGTCATCGCTTCGTTAGTCCAGCCATACTGACATCCCAATATTATTGTTTCTTTGACAACACCATCATTGAACATTTTTTTTGCTCTATCTGTAATCCGTTGCGTTAGTAGATCTTTTTTTGTTGTAATTCCAACAATAATAGCGTTTCCTGACGGAGTAGACTGTCTAGACATCTTCTGTCCGGACAATTCAATTGACCTAATCAGATATCTTTTATTCTTATTATTTTCTGGCAAAGAGATGTCCTGCTTAATGCAATAATCCTGGAGCTGCGCTATAGTCATTTTCTGCAGCTTATTACGCCTGTCTTTGTCGTAATCATTACCAAATTCAAAGTCAAAAACAACTGCATCAACATACAAACCGGTACCACCCACAAGAAAAGGCACATTGCCTCTGCTCCTAATTTCTTCAATTTTACGATTAGTATAATCTTTAAACTGTGCAGCGCTGAAAGAAGCTCCTGGATCCACCAAATTAATACCCCAGTGAGGCACAGTCCGTTGTTCGTGAAGCGAAGGCTTTGCAGTGCCGATGTCCATACCCCTATAGACAGTTCTGCTGTCGGCACAGATTATTTCACCACCATACTTCCTGGCTAAACGTACCGCCAGAGATGTTTTCCCGCTACCAGTTGGACCAACGATTACAATTAACGGCAACTTAGACCTACTGCCTATCAATTCTGACGCCATCTTCGCTCCTTAAAATTAGCCACCCTATAACGATCATCACACAGAATACCATCCTGCTCCAGCATCAACCGTTGTGCGCACTGCCCTCCAGGAAAACCAACAGCCAAACCACCTCTTGAGTTAACAAGCCTATGCCACGGCAAATTACTCGGTCCGCCATGAGCAATCTCTCCAACCCGTCTGGCTGCATAGGGATGTCCAGCCATAGCTGCTATATCTCCGTAAGTAGTCACCTTATCGGACGGCAATAGAGCCATCAGTACATATACTCTATCCCGGAGATTATCAACTTTTATATTTTCCAAAAACTCTCCTTATAAAGATTTTAAATATCCAGAGAGGTTCTCCAGAGGAATTTTTTCCTCGCCAGACTGAGTTCGAATACTAACCTCGCCCGCTTCCATATCCTTTGGCCCCACTATAAGCTGAACTGGTATCTTCATAGACGTCGCCTCTCTAATCTTTTTACCCAAAGATTCGTTTCTTATATCTGATGTAAATCTTACATCATTATACTTAACAGGCTTCGTTAGGGTAGTTTCTGACAAAATAGTTGTTATTTTATCAACATAGCCTAATACAGAATCATTAATGGTCAAAATACGCACCTGCTCTGGAGCTGCCCAGAATGGAAACCAACCACCTGTATGCTCAATAAACACGCTCAAAAATCGCTCAATCGAACCTAGTAAAGCACAGTGGATCATAACAGGTGTTGTAGAATTTCCATTAATGTCTACATACTCCAACCCGAACCTCTGAGGTTGTACGAAATCTAACTGCACAGTTGCCACCTGATGTTCACGACCAATTGCATCAGTCGCCATAAAGTCGATTTTTGGTCCATAAAAGGCTGCTTCACCCTCCTGCTCAAAGTAGTCTAGATCCACTCTCTCAACAGCTGACTTTAATTGACCTTGCGCAGAGTTCCATAGGTCAATATCACCTAAGTATGAATCAGAATCGTCACGATAACTCAGACGAACTCTTAGCTTCATGTCGATTGACTCATACAGCTCACGAGCTGCCGACAACAAGTTATTAATCTCCTCCTCAATCTGATCTGGCCGACAGAATACGTGACTGTCGTCTTGTGTCAATGAACGAACACGATTTAATCCACCTAGCTCTCCAGTCTTTTCATCACGATAATCAGTTGTCGTCTCCAGATATCTTACTGGCATATCTCGATAACTTCGTGGACGTGAGGCGAAAATCTGCGTATGGTGCGGACAATTCATAGGCTTGAGGGCCATTTCATCACTAGTCTCTTGGCTCTTTACTAGGAACAATTCTTCACCAAACTTTGCCCAGTGACCCGACTTTTCATACAAATCTTTTTTTGTGATATGGGGAGTCCAAACTTTCTCAAAACCGAATTTCTGCCGCAACTGATTCGAATATTGAGACACCACCTCACGCAAAATAGTTCCTCTAGGTGTAAATAGTGGCAAACCAACGCCCACTAGTGGCGAGGTCGTGTATAAATCAAGGTCCCTACCTAACTTTCGATGATCGCGCTGCTTTGCGATCTCTATCTTTTCCAAATATTTATCTAGCTCTTCCTGGGTGGCAAATGCCACGCCGTATATACGCTGCATTTGTAGGTTATTTTCATTACCACGCCAATATGCGCCAGCAACCTTAGTCAGCTTAAACGCACCGACCTTACCTGTACTATCAACATGTCCACCCCTACATAAATCGACATAGTCACCTTGCGAGTACAAAGACACAGTCTTGACCTTACTAGGAGCTTCATTTGCAGAGCCAATATCCTCGCCAGACAATTCACTAGCAACGGTAGTACCAGACCGCTTAAGGTCGTTTAATAGCTCAATCTTAAAGTTCTGCTGATTTTCCTTAGCCCAATCAATAGCCTCATCTATTGCCACATCACGTCTCTCAAACGGGTAATTAGCAGATACTATTTTTCGCATCTCTTTTTCTATCTTTGGCAGACTATCTTCAGAAATTGTCGCACCATCAAGATATATATCATAATAGAAACCATTATCAATAGCTGGGCCTACACCAAATTTTGCCTGAGGCCATAAACGCTGAACGGCCTGAGCCATAATATGCGCCAAACTGTGTCTCATAGATTTTAATTCATCTTCACTCATATCAATATTATAGCACGCTCCTTGCGAACAGATATCTGTTGTGATAGTATTATTACATCTGGGCGATTAGCTCATTTGGCTAGAGCGCTTCATTGACGTTGAAGAGGTGAGAGGTTCGAATCCTCTATTGCCCACCAGATACGACAAAAAACGTACCCTTTATTATTTACCAATAAAGGGTATTTAATTTTATCGATGTAAGCATTGACATTATGGAGTAAATATGTTAATATCCATAGTATGAGTAAACATAGCTCACCGCAATTAGACACAAAAATTAAACAATCATGCTCCTTGTTGAGCAAAGCGCAACTTCATTATGAATACAACAGGAAGATTAACGAGGAGAGATCTGCGCTGTCTGCTGATCCGCGCAATCGTTAGACCTCTACTTAATACACAGTAGCACTGAAAGCCCCTGTAAATGGGGCTTTTTATTTTACACAGCACTTTTCCACTAGATTTTTTTATAGTTATATGACAATATATTGATATGATATGTTTAAAATGTTTTCACGACAAAACCCACATAGTTAACTCTCGTCAAAATAAAAAATATCCGGCAACATGGAGAAGACATGTGTGTACACGATGCGGACACTCTTTTACAACCTACGAGAAACCGGTAATTCACCTTCCAGTCCTATCAAAAGAAAACAATATTAATAACTTCTCTATAGGCAAGTTAATCATCAGTATTGCACGAAGTTTTAATCATGATAAAAAAGCAGCTGATTTTTACAGCTACGATTTAGCAAATACCGTACAAGATAAGCTACTATTTCTACAAAACAAACATACAATATCAACACAAGATATAGCAAAGATTACCCACTCTACTCTACAGAATTTTGATCAAATAGCAGCCCTACAGTACGCTGCCCAGCACAATCTAATCACTAGTCAGCGGAAGAGACGCGGTCGCCCCTCTTTTTATTACCCCGAGAACGACCCTGGTCATTCATCTCAACAGTAGTTTTTTCCGTTACATCAAATTTATCAAGATACTTACCCAGTAAAAGATGCGTCTGAGCATTGTACGAAGCCATTGAACTGTATACAATAGCGATTACTGGCATCAAAGCCCACTGCATAACCATAAGTATATTCCTGCGCTTCTTATATCTTTCTGGGCGTGGAGGTAGAAGCTTAAATGATACAAAAATTAATACCAGTATACCCACCATTGCCACCTGCTGTATCAGACTTACTGTATCAGGCAATTGATGAGCAGCAACACTACGAGCAGCCTCACCGTTTAATACAAGCGGCGCCCATCCACCAAACGCAACGATTAGCGCAATACAGGCCTGCGTAACATGCCCATCTAACAATCTTATAAACCTTGCCAAGCTCGGTAAAAACCTTACCTTCCTATCCTTATTGAATACATTATTACCAACATATGCCACATCTGAAGCGCCATAACTCCAGCGGCGTAATTGAATAAACTGAGCGCGTAACGTTTTTACATAGCCATTAGACAATACCGCATCTTGATAGATTGGAACGAACATTGGCACGACCTCATAATTGCCGTTGAAATAAAAATAGCTACGCCAATATTGATGTCCGTCTTCGACAATTGTACGAGTACTCCAGAAGTCCATCTCCACAAGCGCACTCATAGGCTGTGCATGAGATGCAAAATTGCGCAAAGAGTAAGGCCTCATAGAACTAATGATATTCCAAAATGAATTACCTGTCGCCACCACTCTCATCGGCGCCGGTACGTCCCATATATTATTAGTAAACAAGCATATTGGCTGGAACGATAAATGCTTCCTATCTTCATGTGTAATATATTCATACGTTAAATAGTCAAAGTAGTGCTTGTGCGGCTTATTATCGCAGTCCATTGTTGTAACTATTACATCAGAAAAGGCTATTCCTTCATGTTGTAAATACTGCTGCAGCCATTTACCAGCATAGGTAATATTCCCTCCCTTACCAACGACTTCATTCGGTAGGTCTTTTGGATGTTTTACTATATGGAAAGAGTGAAAATTCTTACCGTACTTTTCCTTTAAAATATGGGCTGTCTTATCAATTTCAGCGCCACCACGTTCTTCGTAGGCAAAAACAACAATCAAACGCGTCTTATCGTAAGTCGTCTCTAAGACCGACTTTAGTGCAGGCTCTATCACTTCAATACTTTCATTGTATGCCGGCATTATGAGGGCGTTGTAAATATTACCGGGCTTTGGGAAATGCCCTTCCTCTGCAGCTGACATAAACCTCAGATTCTCTAAGTGTTGTTTATAAAGCAACGCTCCAGAGGGGACATCTCTTAACCTAGAATACGATTCTTTTGGACTCTCTAAGTCCAATAAACGCCCGCTCCAATCAACCCTAGATGCTCTTTCCATGTTTCTGTGACCACTAACCACCCTATAGCTAATGGCAATCGTCTTCACAAAAGCGACTAAAATAATAGTCAGAAGATATATTGACGCCAGAACAGGATTAACTATTGATAAAATAATGAGGAGAATGATAGCTCCGTAGCTTAACAATCCAGGTAACATTTCAAAAAATCGATATTTTTTTGTTCGTTTGCCAAGTGGAATTTCAATATCCATACATTTATCCTAATGATGCAATTTTAATAATTGAATATGCCAATGCAGCCAAAACAATCAAGATTCCCAAAGTCAACCACAGAAAAAATACAGCCATACTGCGCTTTTCTAACGAAACCAACTTGATGCTTAATATCGAATGTCCAGATACAATCATAAAAGCTAGAGCAATATATCCGAATAAACTGTACCAATGGTTTCTGTAAAAGTTTGCAACTCCATACGCAGTGTAGCGAGTGATAACCTGCGCCTCACTATGCTTAATAGATGTAATCAAGAATATAGAGATAGCAATAAAAACTATAACATTAATAATCAAAAGGATGGCTATTCCACGATCGCTTAAAACGGTTTTTATCGATTTATTGATAGTATCTTTCATAAAATGGAGCCGTTGACTGGGCTTGAACCAGCGACCTGCTCGTTACGAATGAGCTGCTCTACCAGCTGAGCTACAACGGCAAACTCCTTAGAAAATTATAACAAAAATAGAGGGTTTTTCAAACCAAAAAGATTATTTATCAATGGAGATAAAATATTTTACCTTATTATTGTTCTTAAGATAATTAAACCGATTATTAAATTCTGTTAGCGGCACCTTAACGTAAGAATAATTCACCATATTATCCTCAAGACTGTTAAGCGTCACAAAATAGTAGCCGTCGCCAGCTAAGGTTTTTACTGGTTCTGATATTTTACCTTTTGCTAGCAATGTAGCAGATTTTGTCAAACCACCATCAGAGTTGTCTGTAGAAACAGACAGATTAAATACAGGCTGGACTTTATTGCCCATCTCATCAGCAATATCTTTTAAAGATTTTCCACTCTTCACCTTATTTTGGATAGTAGACACTAAATCGTCAGCCGTCTTATCAATCTTAAACGATACTTCCTGCTTTAATAAGGTGTATTTCATTGCTATCTTTAGCTCATCCATAGACCAGTGCAGATTATCTTTTACTACAGATTCATAAGCAGACTGTGAAAGTTTGCTGGATTCTTGTTGCTTTTTAATTAGATCCTGAACCTTGTTGTCGTCAACTGTAATATTATTTTCTCTTGCAAGCCTTTTAGCGTATGCGACCTCTAGGGCTTTATTTATTGACTGATTTTGATAAAACTTAACTTTATCTTTTTGATCAGATTGCCCTTGGGTCTGCAGAACAGCCAGTGAGCTTCGATGGTACAGCAAATAATCACTATAATTCGCATTTTCTCCATCTATATTCGCCACTGGAAGAGGCAAAATTTTAGTAATTCTATAGGCAATATCACTAGTATCTTTCCACAAGTACAGCTGAGCCCAACCAAGACCAACGAAAATAGCTAAAATTGCCACGCTAACAAACATTGTTATCCATACCAACCGACGCTTAGTATACTGGATGGGATATTTATGCTTACGACCAGCCGCCAAGACCTTTTCGCGATGCTGAGCTACAGTATCATTTGTAATCCTCGTAGGTAGCTTCTTTGGTTGTTTTTTATCTTTACGATTCAATAGATTTTTCATTATCACCCTCCTTTTTCGCCGAAAGTTCTACCGCATCCTGTAGTTTATTATAGACATCGTCCGGATGCTCTACATTTTTTATAACAAGATCACCAACAAACGTCTGAATAATAATTGTGCCAAACTTAAACATCTCCCCACTAAATCCTGGAATATTATAGCTAATATTTTGAATTTTTGATAATTTCAGCTCAATTACGTCCTTACCAAAAAAACCATGCTGTGTAATTTGACGGATTCTCTGATCTGTAACAATGTAATAAGTGTAAAACCACATCAAAAAATGGTAAGAAAACAGTACCAGACCAAAAACAAAACTACCAAGAAACAACCATAATAAATTCAGGTTATCTTGCCAGATAAGAAACGGTAACGACCCGAACGCCATTGACCCGAGAAGTAGGTAAAACCCTTTACGCATAGCAATAATATGACGACGAAATACGAACAATAGCTGCTCCCCGTCACGCTGTCCATCAAATTGCTTATCTTTTAGCTGTCCTGTCATATACGTGGTACCCCGGGCAGGAGTCGAACCTGCAACCTTATCCTTAGGACGGATCTGCTCTATCCAGTTGAGCTACCGAGGCATAACCTAATTATACCACGAGTAGCTCTCAGGTAGACCAGCCTAGCGCGTAAACTTCTCACTTAGTGTATGATAGCTAACTAGCTCCTCCGGCTTAAACCAGTGGTTAATCTCGCTAACAGCCTCCTCTGGGTCACCTGAAGCGTGGATTAGGTTTGGTACACCCTTTTGGCACTCATCAGCATAGCCAAAGCTAATATGAGAATAGTCGCCACGAATGGTTCCCATATCTGCTGACTTTGGCTCAGTTGGGCCAACAATCTTCCTAACGACTGCTACGGCTTCAACCCCCTCTAATACCATTGCTATGACTGGACCGTCCATCATCATATCTAACGTTATATTTAGCGTACCCTCGCCCCGACGCGTGGCCAACTTACCTATGTCCTCATAGTGAGCATAGTAATGGTCTCTAGATGGTGATGTCATTTTTACACCAACTATCTTCAAGCCGACTCGTTCAAAACGTTGTAAAATTTCCCCAACTATTCCTCGCTGAACAGCATCAGGCTTAAAAACAATCAGCGTTCTCTCAACGCCACAATATTTTTTTTCACTATCCGACATAGGTTGCTCCTTTGCTCATTATTATTTTTATTATAGTACCAAAAATAAATGATTTGATAAACCAGCCCTCCAACTGTAAAATAAGTATATGTTTATATCAGAAGCCCTAACTGATTTTCTAGAACACCTGGAGGTTGAGAGTGGGCGTAGTCAAAAAACTATTGTAAATTATCAGCTCTATCTAGAGAGATTTATCGATTTTGGTGGTGATATACCTGTTGATAAAATTACATCAGAGCTAATTAGGCAATATCGCCTCTGGCTAAATCGTTATAAAAATGACAACACAGGTGAAAGCCTATCTTTAATCACACAAAGCTATCATCTAATTGCACTTCGAGGACTACTCACATACCTTTCTCGCCGTGACATCAAAAGCTTAGCTGCGGATAAAATTATCTTACCCAAGACTGTCCGGAAACAAGTAACTTTTCTACAATATGATGAGGTACTGCGAATGATTGAGCAAATACCAACCGACACCGAATCGGGGCTGAGAGATCGGGCAATTGTGGAGCTGCTGTTTTCCAGCGGCCTCCGCGTCTCTGAATTAGTCAACTTAAATCGGGATCATATAAACCTAACAAGGCGCGAGTTTATGGTGCGAGGAAAAGGACAAAAAGACCGACCAGTCTTTATATCAAAAGGTGCCGCCGAACATGTATCCACATATCTGAACTCAAGAACAGATAGCCTACCTGCACTATTCCTAAGTTACAGTAAACGAACTATAACGCCCAGCACTTCTGGAGATTACCGACGCCTAAGCGCTCGTAGCATTCAACGAATGGTTAGCAAATATGCACGCCTAGCTGGTATTACCAAACACGTAAGCCCACACACCATGAGGCATAGTTTTGCAACCGACCTTCTAATGAATGGTGCCGATCTACGCTCAGTTCAATCTATGCTAGGACATAGCAATATATCAACAACTCAGGTATACACCCATGTTACAGATCAACATCTAAAAGATATTCATGAACGCTTTCATAGCGATACATAAGGTTTGCATCGACCAGCAACGGCAGATCCGCTACCAGATACGGAGAAATCTTTACAGAGGCTATTCTTTAGTTCAATCGCGTTGTCTGGATAAGCAAAATCATCGCCAATTTGCAGACGTGCCTCGACTCGTCTAAATAAATTACTTGCTCGTCCCGTTGAGTCAACTATAGGCTGAACTCCATCGAAATTTACGATAGTGCCATCCGTTTTTTGAAGTGAAACTTTTACGCTGCCACCCTTGTATACGGAAGTTAGCCTCAAAAAAGCCGTTTCGCCGCCTGCGGCAATTTCGTCAACGTCAATCACTGCCTTGCACGAATATTCGCCAGAAAATTTAAAGGTCTTGCTACAAGATACTATATTCGTTCCATTATTATGCTCATTTCCGTCAGTTGCCCTTGGTCGATCTGAGCTCTTGCCGGAAACAGCAGTTCCATCTTGTCCTGTCACATCTGACTTCAATACGTTTGGTCGCAAGAAGGAGGTGATGCCAGTCGTATCCAATGTTGATAAATTAAATGTCGATCCTGGGTTGATCAGCTGCGCCCTCATCAATTGAGGAGTGTTACTATGCCAGCTATTCCTTGCCGGCAAATCTCCCGTGGTAGATATCTCAGTATTAACTGCGTTTGCGCCACCAAGGTTGCTTTCATCATCGCGGCGATACCACTCAATTGATATCTTATTAAATGAGCTGGTTGCACGTAGAGGTATAAGCTGGGATTTATCTTCAATAGATTTATATATAAAATCCTGAGATTTCATAGTAATCTTTACGCAAGTATAAGCTTGATCAAATCTCTTACCAGCGCCGGTACCCGTCTGAATAATAGTATCGCCAGAGGCACTGCCCCCGACAACACCAGAGGCGGCAACCATATTACAATTAATCGGACCGTTAAGCACTCCTGCAGCCTGAATATTTCCTGTTTGTGCAGCACGAACCACTCGCTTGGCATCTTCAACCCCAGCCAAAGCGGCATCATAAGCACTCTGCGATAAATCATTATTAGAAGATTGTCTCTGGTCCATAATCATTAATCGCATAAATCCAATTGTGACAATGGTTAGCAGCATAGCCCCAAAAATAACCGCAAAAAGCGATACAGCACCCGATTGTCGCATATCTCTACCCATTTGTCCTCACAATCATTTCAAATTTATTTATAGAACAGAAATCAAAATTATTATCTGTCTCGCTCGGATCTTTACAAGAAGAATTTCTAATTTCACTCATCTTACTTGTCCCTAAAGTGAAGGTCAACTTGTAAAGAGCCTCCCTGGAATCATCCGATGTGACTTTCTCCAATGTAACGTCATGCACGCCAATCGAGCCATCTCCGCTACTTATCGATCTGAGCAGATTTGACGATTTTGCTAAATCGACCATCTCTGGATACTTACCAGACCCATCTTTCTTACATAAGCCACCGTCAGCGTCAACTACCCGCACCAAGTTTATCGGATTGCCATCAACCTTAAATAACCTATTTGCACCCAGCAAGCTCGGATCGTCCAAATACCTCGGATTGTTCCAAACATACGAATGAGACCCCAGACAGAGCCGACCAGTTGCCCAGCTGCTATTGTTAGGCGCCCTCAGCCCAGAACTATCAATCTTATTAGCGTTTGCCTGCAAAAAATCTCGTCGAATTGTATCGGAGATGTCTCGCCCTGCCTGATTAATATCACGCAGCACCACACCCCGGCTATACATTCTGCCCGCCTGAATGCCAACCATAGTAATTGACAATAGAAGAATCGAGATAAATGCCATCGCAAGCATTAACTCAACAAGTGTGAATCCCTGTTTATCGACCCGAGTCATACAACCTCACAATCGTACCAATTGTTGCTGGCATTTTACTGCCAACTGGCATCCAGCAAGCTTTTATATACGCATCATATTTATTACTATCCCTACTGCCTACGGCCGTGCTTGGCTTAACAAGCCTAACCGCTATTCCATATGTTTTTTTAGTACCACTATCAACTCGCGCATAAGTTTCTGCCGGTTTATAATCGCCTGGATTATTTAAAATACTGATCTTAGAGCCGAGTGAAGGTGTCGCAGCCAAGGCGAACTCTTTGTTAGAAAAGTTATCAGGACAACTTTCTACACCCAAGCCACCTTCATTATCATTAACCGAGGAAACACTTACGGCGTTATTATCAACCAACTTTTTCCAAATATCACTCTTTGTGTCATGGGCGTATCTTAACATCTCTGCCTGCGCATCAACCTGCTGACGCACCAGCGTCGTCTCTAAGGCATACTGGGAAATAGCCATACCCCGATTCATAGTCTCTAAAGTAATAACAGCAACCATACTAAAAATAGTTATACCAAGCAACACTTCTACGATAGTATCGCCCCTGCTAAATTTACGCATCAGCGCACCCTCCGGTAGCGTTCCCTACGACAACCGCATCAGCAGAGCCTGCATATGAACGCAAAAAGATAGAAAGACGCTCATTCGGCAACCAACCATCATCATAAATACAAATTTCCCGCTGTTGGCGCTGCTCGCCAGCGGACTGTACTATGCCTGCACTATTCTTATTATTAACAAAATCCGTTAAATTATCGCCAAATCTACTAGTGTCCGTCCTGATGTCTAATTGTCCTGTTTCTGGATGTCGATACATCAAGATGGATATATAAGCGCTATTTTTAGGCTGGCTAGAAAATCTAGTCTTTGCTTGCCAATTCACAGTATATTTGTCAGATTCAACGCCACGCCGATATACCCAGGCACTGCCCTTATCTGATCGATACGCATAAACAGGGTATGTTCTATAGGAATTACCATCCGTTGAACCCAGTAAACCAACTGTCGTAACGTAACGACCAACGATCACACAATCCGACTGACCGCGCACAGTCTCCAGCCTACCATCTGCCCCGTCAATTGGGCAGACACTTTTGGACCTATCATTTTCAACATTAACGACTTTTGAATACTCATTACGCAAAAAGCCAGCATAAGACTGAACTGAGTCCCGATATTGCTGACGATTAATTGACATACTAACGCCCACCATGAGCATAGAAGTGAGCAAGCCAGAAATAGCCACAAACAAAATAACTTCAATTATAGTAAAACCTTTTTGTTTATTGCCCATCACTTCTCCATTATAACATAAGCAGATTTTACTTAGACGATGAGAAAACCCCATGTTAAAATTTGTTGACTAAAAAACCATGCCAATAAAAACCCTACAATCAATAACGGACCGAAGCAAATTCTTGAAGTTGCCCGTAATTTACCCTTTAGCATTGAAGGCAGGACTAGTAATGTACCGATTAAATTAGCCGCGAATAAAGCCGCAAAAGCCAACAGCCAATTACCCAGGAATAAAGCCAACCCCAAACCAAGCTTAACATCACCAAAACCAACCCAAGTTTTTTCCTCTCCATAGCGGTATTTTGAGAAAAGATAAAGTAGCAAATAAATGCCACTTAAAATTACAACCGACCCTAAAAGAGACACCAAGCTCTTTGTAAAATCATTAGACAGCACTAAGTTTATTATTGAAAAAATAAAGCCTAGAATGATAAAAGTAATATTTATAACATCGGGCAGAAGCAGCCACTTGAGATCATAAACAAATAAAATTGCCAGTAAAACTAGGCCGATTAACCACAAAGCCAGCAGCAAAACCTGCCAAAAATCCATCAATGATCCTGGCCAAAATGCTATAGACAAGACAAATAGTCCAGCCATAACTACTTCTAGTAGAATTTCTGTCCAACCAATAAAATTCTTACAATATCGGCACTTTCCTAGTCTAATCACCCAACTGAAAACTGGTATGAGATCACAAAATGACAATTCGTGACCACAAGATAGACAACGAGAACGGTCCTTAGAGACTTTCTTTATTAGTGGAGATAGCTTCTTTAGTTCTTTCTGGTCAACCTTCTCCCCGGCTTTTTTATCCTCAGCTAACTGACGAGCACGTAAACGCCAAACCTGCGCCCCTACAAAGCTACCCAATATGGCGCCTAAAAATCCTGCTATCACAAATTTCATCATACTTCTTATGGTAACAAAAAAATATAAAAAAATCAGCCCCATCAAGAGGCTGACCTTGTGTAAATATTCCTTAATTTATACGTCCTGACAGTACAATTGTTTCTGAGATCCATTGTTCTCCAACAACACCACGACGGCAGCATTACGCGAAGAGCCATTCTCTAAGGTAATGTTTGCTGGGTCGTCTGCAGATGGAGCCGGCGTACTGGACGGACACTTACGGCCGCGCATCACCTTAATCTCATTAACGGCAACCGACATTGATGAACCGGTAGCGACCACCTTCAGCTCTGAATTCTTATCATATTGATCAAGTTTATCAACATATTTGCGTAAAGATTCCTCGTTGAACGTGCCACCATTACGATTAGCTGAATTCCAGTTAGTAATAGCTGCAGCAACTGTTGAGGCGTCATTCTTCCTTGACTGGTCACGCTGGCTGCGCTGCAAAGCTGGCAATGCGATAAATACCATCGCAAATATAAGCCCAGCAATAGCTAGGACTAAAACTACCTCGATGATTGTAAATCCTTTTTTGTTATCTTTGTTTACCATTGAAATTTCCACCTTTCTATGGCTTATACTTATATTTGTGCAAAAAATGCTTACGCTTATAATACACCAAAATCACCTGGTCGTCTAGTGAATATTTATATTGCCGACCAAACTATAAATTGGGAATAGTATTGCAGCAACCATCGTACCGGCAACTAATGCTAGAAATACCATCAGAACTGGCTCTATAGCTGTCGATAAAGCGCGGATTTCTTCATCAAGTTCATCTTCATACACCTGAGCAGTTTTCCCCATCATTTCGTCAATCTTACCCGACTGCTCGCCGATTTTAATCATTTGCGGTACCATTGTTAAGAAATATTCCTCATTCGACAAAGATGCCGAGAGGGCTTTCCCGCCCTTTACCTTATCCGCTGCTCGGATAATACCTTCGCTAATAATCACGTTATTGACGGCATCCGACGAAATACGGAGCATATCAAGCATCGGCACACCAGTGCTTAGCAGAACTTGGCCTGTTCTGGAAAACCGCGCCATATACATTTTTCGGAACATCCCCTTAAATAATGGAGCATTAAGCTTAAATGTATCTTTAGTTCTAATGCCCTGCTCGGTTTTTAGGTATTGCACCAAAAAATAGCCACCAATAATCATTATCAACAATGCGAGCCACCAAAAGTGAATAAAAAAATTGGCCACATTAATCATGATTAAAGTTATGAACGGCAAGCCTTTATTTAAGTCGCGATATAATCCCTCGACCTGCGGCACCACTGTAAACAACATAAAACCAACCACTAGGATAATCACCGCCAAGACAATTGATGGATACATCATAGCACCACGAATCTTACTCATCATGGCAGCATCTTTTTCCTGCTGAGCAGCTAGCCTTTTCAAAGATTCGTCCATTGTACCTGAAGTTTCACCAGCTGCAACCAGCGCCACGTACACCTTATTGAAAGCCTCCGGATGCTTAGCAAATGAGTCGGATAATGATTTACCACCCTCCACATCAGAGATAATCTCTTGAACGATTTCTTGCATCCGCTTATTAGTAGTCTGCTCCTGAACCGTCCTAAGACTCTGGGATAATGGCAAGCCTGCACCAATAAGTGTCGCTAGCTGACGAGTGAACACCACTTTGTCTTTAGTGGTGATTCTACCAGATAACTTTGCAAAGAAACCCGTTTTATCATCTTGTAGCTCAATTTTTAAGGGCACAAAACCCTGCGTCGTCAATAACTTTGCGGCAGCATTTTCACTTTCAGCCTGAACTACAGATTTAACAATTTTATTACTAGCACTATCTCTGGCTTCGTAATTGTACTTCTTCATCTGCTACCCCCTCATTAGCCTCTCAAATTCCGTCAAATCAACCGCAAACTCACGCGCATTATCATACGTAATCGTACCATTCTGCACCAGGTTGACCAGCGTTCGGTCCATCGTCTGCATTCCTTGATCGGCACCGGTCTGAATAACTGCGTCTAGCTGATGTGATTTACCTTCGCGAATAATATTACGCACTGCTGGATTGGCAATCAAAACTTCTGCCGCAACTACACGACCACCCCCGATAGCCGGCACCAAACGCTGCGAACAAATAGCCATCAAAATGTTTGATAACTGAGCCCGAATTTGCGGCTGCTGATGCGGCGGGAACACATCAATCATACGGTCAATTGACTGTGCTGCCGAGTTGGTGTGTAAGGTTGCAAAAACCAAGTGTCCAGTTTCAGCGATGGTAATGGCTGCTGAAATAGTCTCCAGGTCGCGCATCTCACCAATCAGCACGACGTCTGGGTCTTGGCGCAAGCTGGATCGTAACGCCGCCGAAAATGAGTAAGTATCGTAGTGAACTTCACGCTGGACCACCACCGACTTCTTTGATTTGTGAGTAAACTCAATCGGATCCTCAATAGTAATGATATGCTGTGAACGCTCAGAGTTTATTTTATCAACCAATGCCGCCAGGGTCGTTGACTTACCGGAGCCAGTTGGACCAGTCACCAGGACTAAGCCACGCGGAAAATCAGCAAACGAGTTTACAACCGGTGGCATACCAAGCTCAGACGCCGACTTAATCTCGTTCGGAATCAAACGCAGGGCTGCAGCCAAATTGCCGCGTTCATGAAAGGCATTTACCCGGAATCGACCCAGTGTACCAAACGCAAACGAAAAGTCAAATTCTTTATCTTTCAGTAAAATCTGTCGCTGATCTTCATCAAGTATCTGAAACACCAGTCGCTCAACCGCTGGCTCATCAAGTGGCTGGGTCCCAGCCGCCGGCACTAATGCGCCATCAATCCTGAGCATCGGCGGAAGCCCAACTTGAATATGAAGGTCGGAAGCGCGTTTTTTAACAACCTCTTCTAGCAAAATCTCAATTCTCAATTCTTGATTATTCATATTTCCTCCTTTTTACGCGGTATCCGCCGCTACTCTATTAACTTCTTCTATTGTCGTTATTCCGTTTAACGCCTTCAGATATCCGTCCTGGCGCATTGTAATCATGCCCTGCTGAATTGCCATTCGCTGGATTTCAGCTGAAGTAGCACGCTTAACGATTAAATTCTGAATTTCCTCAGTAATGTCCATCACTTCATATAGGCCAGCCCGACCAGAGTAGCCGCGCGGAGTTTGAGGTGTATCCTTGCCCCTTGCTAGGGCAAATGAGGTCTGTGTTGCCAACGGCAGACTTTCATAGCCCAAATCTTGCGCAAACTGAGCAACCTGTTCTTTTGTCTGAGGCAATAATCCGCCAACCGCCTCCCGAATTGCCTGTGTTTCCAGAGGCGACGATTGATATATATCACGCCGACGCGCTACTCGCCGAACCAGACGCTGCCCAATAATCGTATTGACTGTACTGGCAATAAGAAATGGCTCAATCCCCATATCGAGTAATCGTGGCAACACGCCGGCAGCGGAATTGGTGTGTAGCGTCGAGAACACCAGATGCCCCGTTAACGCTGCTTGAATCGCAAGATTAGCGGTCTCGGTGTCGCGGATCTCACCCACCATCACAATATCTGGATCTTGACGCAAAATCGAGCGAAGTCCAGAAGCAAATGTCAGTCCGACCTCTGCATTAACTTGGATTTGGTTCACTCCGTCCATCTTATACTCAACCGGATCCTCAAGCGTCACAATATTAACAGTATCGTTCTTAATTTCTTTGATTAACGCATATAAGCTGGTGGACTTACCAGAACCAGTTGGTCCAGACGTTAGAATCATGCCATTAGGACGCTTAATTCCCTTGCGAATTGTCCGTAGAGCGCGCCCAGCATAACCCATATCTTCCAGATTAAAAGAGCTCCCACTCTTGTCTAACAAACGAACAACCACCTGTTCACCCCAAACAACCGGAGAAATAGCAATACGCAGGTCGACTTCCTTGCCTGCAACATTAACCGCAAATTGACCATCTTGTGGAATGCGATGTTCGTCAATTTTTAGATTGGAAAGAATTTTAATACGACTAACCAAAGCCGGCTCAATGCTTTTTGGTAGTTGCATAATCTCGCGCAAAACACCATCAACCCGACAACGAATTTTCAAGGCTTTTTCTAATGGCTCAATATGAACATCCGAGGCATGGCTTTTTACGGCATATTCCAAAATAGTCGATAATGCCCGTGAAATGGGCGAATCTTGAACAATAGTTTTAATATTGCCGGCTTCCGACAGAGACTCCTCTTGGGACGCTTCAGCCGCCACATTAACGGATGATAAATCGGTTTTATATTGATCAAGGACGTGACGGACGCTCTCTTCTGAGGCCATAAAGACTTTAATTGGTCGCTGAATACGATTCGACAGATAGTCAACCGCCTGGACATTATTGGCGTCAATCATCGCCACTGCTAGACGGTTTTGAACTTCTGCTAGAGGCACCGCCATAAAACGTTCAGCAACATCAGAAGACAACAGAGATAAAATATCCTGACTAATAACACTATTAGACAAGTTAACATATGGCACACCCGAAACCTGAGCCACGCCATGGACTAAAAGCTCATTATCAAGCAGCCCCTCTTCGCTCAGCAAGCTAAACAGTGGCTTATTATTCTCAGAAGCACGTTTTAAGGCGTCATCAATGACAGACTTCTCAATAAGTCCTTCGTTTATCAGCAGCTCAATCAACTTGTCCTGAATGTCGTCCGTCAGTAAAGCCATCCTACGTCCTTTCTCTATTTGGCCGCATTTTGACCCACAAACACCTCAACAGTTGGATTTATCGCATTCTTATTGAAAATTGCTGGGTTTGGTTTTTCAACATCAGATGATATTTCTCTAATAGTTTGGACCTTTGCTCCAGATTTTGGAACCTTTAAAAATGATATATTAGAGGCAACAATATAGCCGATAGCTACACCCACACCTGCAATCAATATCACCATAGCTATGTCTGTTTTCTTCATGGCTTTACCACCTTATTTTCTAATTGTACTGTTTGCGCTGGCTGATAATAAGCAACACCCCGCACTACTAAGCTTAATTTATCTTCATTGCGCTGAATCTCTAACGCCTTTAGATCAATCACGCGAATTGATGACTCGAATTTAGTTAATAGTTCCTTTAGTCTGTCGGCCGGCCCACTAACTTCCATCGTAAACGATACTGTGTTAGCTGAGGCTGACTCAGAACCCTCGCCACCAGAACCAGCTTGCGACACCGACAGACTCTGAATTGTCACACCAGTTGTCGTATCGATAAACTTATTCTTCAAAGAAGCACCAAAGGCGTCAGCATTAGGATTATCTGGAAGGGCGTCAAGAATAGTCTGCAACGCATTACTCTCGTCACTTGATTTTATAGAGTTAAGCGCTGCATTCGTATCTAAAACTCTAATATTTTTCTTTAGCTCATCAATAGTTGTCAAATTTTTATCTAGCCGGGAAATTGTACTCTGTTTTTCAATAATAATCTTTGAATGAAAAACAATTTGCTGAATCAGAAAAATACTGACAACCAGTGCAATTCCCGCCAAGAAAGCTGCGCTTGCCACAAAAATAAACATCGTCTTTTTTGAAGAATCAATCTGCTGGCGTTTGCGAATTGCGACCCCTTTATTATCGGCTGCCATTATTTTTCTCCTGTTTTACCGAATTACTCTTAAACAAACTATCCGGAATACCTTGACGTGAATCAGTCATATCAATTTTAGTTGTTGGCGTTATCACTGAAACCGTACCATTTGGCGCTGTCGCTAATAGTTGTTCAGCGTACTCAAATGAGAACGAGAACTGCAAAACTTTCTTACCTTCTGAATTTTCGCCAAAACTAGTATCGCCATCTTTTATCTCTTTGGTTAATTCTACTTCAGAAGTTTTATCTCCATCAGTTGTTCGGATTTTAGTGCTTAGAATAGTCTTCTTTAAGGTCTCCAAGGCACTATAACCATTAACAGCGCTACCTTCTAAGGTTATAGTCTTAGACTCTGGATTAACCTTTATATTTGAAAAGCTAACATTATTAGGCGCTACTGGATTTACAGCTGAGACTACATCAAATACCCTTGAATTAATTTTCTTACCAGCATGCTGCTCGTTAATCTTTGAAAGCTGATTTTGGATTGTTACAACCTTATTAAGATCCTCTACAGACATAAGTTTATTGTTTCGATCTTTAATACCACTATTCTGCACCGCTTCGGCTGCGATTTGGCCACCCAAAATTACCGCCAAAACAATTACCGCCGCAATTGAAGCTCCACCTATCAAAAACGATACAGAGATAACACGATTACGCATTACTCGAGTTTTTAATAACTCTCGCTTAACATTCGGAATAAGGTTTATTTCAATCATGACATATTACCCCTCTGTGCTAAACCAACAGCAATAGCAAATTCTGAAGCAATTGGTGCTAATTGTTGCTGATCCGCCTGAGATACCTGAACGCGCTGCCAAGGGTCAGCGGCAATTGACTGGATGCCAGCTTTATTCATTACATAGCTATCCATCTGCGGAATAGCCGAGCCAAAACCTGACAGTAAAATACCAGAAACCACTACATTAGGATACCTGGTCTGGAAAAACTTAATAGATTTAACCAGCTCTGAGGAAAAACTGTCCAAAGTCGAATCAATTGCCCTTAACACTTGGCCATCTAATTTATCTGGCACTAAACCAAATTTAAGAATAAACTGACGAGCCTGATCTTCTTGTACGTTCAAATTCTGAACAGCTGCGCGGACCAATGATGAAAGTCCAGTTGGAATCATACGAATCAACCTTGGCGCACCATTATATACCACTGCTAAATCTGTCGAATTTTCACCCACGTTAATAATTAAGCGAGCATCCTGAGAATCAGAAACCAGCAAAGAACGAACCATAGCAATAGCGTTTGGTTCCTCGGCTATCACATTAAAGCCAAGCCCCTCAACCAACTCCAACCTTTCTTCTGCGTAAGTCTTTGCTGTACTTGTCAGCAAAATTTCATATTGATTCTGAGCATGAAGACTATCACCTAACATCACCCAGTCAACTTCTGCTTCGTCTAACGGCATCGGTATATATTGGTCAACCTGATATTTCATCATCGCCTTTAGTTCCTGCTCAGAAACTTTTGGCACGTCAATCACAGTCGAAAACGTTTTATTTGACGGCAGTCCAACAGCCACATTAGAGGTCTTAATGCCAGCCTGACCGACGGCAGTCATAATTGCCTCCCCTAGACGTCGCCGCGCCTCGGGAGAATCACCACTTGATATCTTAGAATCAACTGGCGTGTAACCATAATGAGACAAACTCCATCCCGTGCCAGCACGAGACAGCTGAACCACTCGCACAGCATTTGTGTCGATGTCTAGTCCGAAGAAGTCGCCCAACCCTTTTGCTAATTTCATAACTAATAATAATTATATACATTAGCGTTTTAATTTGCAAACTTTTAATACCTTGGCGGCAATTCACGAACATTCATAGTACTAATTGCACCGGTATTGCGGTAGTTATTGTAGGACCAAAGATAAGCATCGGCCCGCAAGTTGATAATTTCGGCCGGAGTTCCTGGGTGCATATTCGGGTCATTCTTCGCCGAGGAGGCATGCCTTCCTCCGTATGTTCGGCGTAAGAATAAGTGTCCAGCCTTAATCGGACCGTTGATTCTCAGCTTCTTGCCACATAAAGCTTCGGACACATTACTTAACCAATTGGTCATATTAAATACAGCGCCACAAGTACTAACATATCCATCTTTTGGAGTAATTAGCCAAGCATTCACCTCCCTAACTGAAGGGTCTATCACAATATTCTTCGCATAAATTACCAATTGTGGCAATGAACGAACATTTCCCGAATCGCTATACAGCAAATCTCCTGAAATCCTAACCGTACCAGTAGATTTTATAACGATACTCTTACCCGCATCCAATTTAGTGCCAACTAAATTAATATTACCGGCAGTATATTCACCCGTAGCTAAACTATTAATATTCACATTACCTGAGACGCTACCTTTTACGCCACCAACAGACGGCAAAGTGAAGTTGTCTGGAACGGAATTAGTTGCGCTAAAATTGCCAAACTTCGGCGTGTTAGCAAAAGTCAATTTATTATACTCCCGCGGCGTCACGCCCAGTCGACCATTAAATGAAGATGACAAACCAGCCCCCGACGATGAGTCGACCTTGCTATTAGAAATAATTCCATACTCACCCCAAGAACCGTAAACATTTTGGTTAGTTTGATCCATTTTATACCGTAAAGATATATCCTCAATTAACAACCCTATATGCGATGGATCGGATTTTATATAAATGTCGATAACGTTATTATCACTGTATAATACGGTGCCAGGCTGCATCTCAGCAGTAAAACTAGAGTTTCCAGAAAAACCCGGAAGACCCCAACCATAATACTGGGTTCCCTCAGGTCTTGCGCCGTCTTCATTACCCAACACCTTCATTTCATGACCATTAATCTTCACTCTAACAAAGTTATCCACAGCCCCACTAAAAACAAACTCTAGCTTTTTGGCATCTTTTAATCCCCCTAAATTAACTCCTTTCAGCCTAAAAACATAAGTATCTGAGCACCTAAGTTTCTCCGATATGGACAAAAAAGGGCTCATGCAATTTAGGGCCGCTGGATCTTGCCTGCTATAAGAGTGCGTATGCTGACCAAAGCTGTTTATGCTAATCCATTTTGCAGACCAAGATATTCTCCAGACACCCCTGTTACACAAAGCACTATGATAGACAAGTGGGGCATCTCCAATCAGCTGGGAGTATGGAGAAGAAGCAGGGTTGCACGTAGCGAAGCCATCCGACAACCAATCACCCCAGCCAGGATTGCGCCACTGTGTCGTTACGACCGTTCTGGCTTGATAGTCGTCTTTTAGGTTGGTCGCATCACCATGACAACTCGGAAGATAATCTGGCTCTCCAGTAGACTTCTTATACGCCCTCTGGTTTCCATTACCGCCATACTGATCTTCGGCACAAACTATTGACCAATGTTTATCATCCATATCACCACCCTTATATCCATATTCACCGGGACGAAACGACACTTCACCACCAAGCTTATTCCCATGCCTATCCAAACCAGTACCATACAGCCCCTTTTCTCTCGCGGAAGCTTTATCAACCTCAATAAACTTTAAATCTTGATCAGGAACATTTACGGTATTTACGGTTTTGTTTGTAATAACGTCTTTATCTGTCTTAATGTCACCACCCCAAACCTGTACTTTCGGTCTTTTTGAGAATCTAATACATTTAACTGCATATTTAAAATCCGTTGAAGGCACCGAGCCATTATAATCACTAACCATTGCTACATAGCACAAGCTATCATTCGCGTTTAATTTTAAGCCCCCTAATGTATCCTCTCCGTTTGTGACTATTGGAGTTTGCCCAGTGTTAAGCTGATTTTTTCCACCATTATCAACAATTTTTTTACACGCACCGCTGTCGATGTTTAGACTATCCCTATATTGCCCTTTAATTAATCGTACAACCGCACACGGCCAGTCACCATCTGCAGTACCTCCAGGAAGCGAAACTACATTGCCCTTTCCCGTAAGTTCCGATACTTCAGACCCCCTGACAACAAATCGAGCAAGCGCATATGAAGAATTATGAGTCTTTGACATCCCTTTATTATTCAGACCAGCATTTATTCCCTCAATTTTCGTGACATTTTCTGCGTCAATATAATCCGAGTTAACACTGACCGAAGGTTCGACATCATAATAATACGGCACTTCAACACAAGCATAAGACGAATATGTCCAACCATCAGCTGATTGAGCACTCCGCTTGCTCCAATAAATTCGCTGACATATACGCTTGCCCACATCTTCTCTTTTAATAACTCGCGTATACATGAATTTATTATTTCCAAGCTCGCCATGAAGATCCTCAAGCCGAGATTTACCGTTCAGTGCCTCCATAGAGGTGGTACTATAATCCGCTGGATTGTTCAGTCGCTTCCAGGCATAATCCTTCCAATCTGTCATAACGTTAAACCATCGAGGATTTTCATTATGCCAAGCTCCCCTGTCGTTCAGACTGACATCATTATCCATCGGCTGGTTCGATCTAATATCAAATACATCCTGCTGAACTCCAGTCACGACATTGTCAGTAGGCCCGCCGCTAACAAAAAGACTATGCCACCAATCAACTGTATCTCCCGGCTTTACGTCTTTTAATCTACCTGGTGCAGCCACCCAACCAGATCCATAGTTGTTAGTGTCTGACGGATTAAAATGTTTTGTAACCCAAGATTTACCGGTTATCGTCCAAGCTGGTGAACTAGGAATTGCGTATGTGTAGACAAAAAACGCCGTTACCGAAACAACTAAAGCTACTACTATTGCCAGCATGCCCACCCGAGGCAATGAGTATTTTCTTCTCATGCTTATAATTATATCAAAGATTACGCAGATGATATAATAAAGTTATGAGTTTATCTATTGGAATCGTTGGCCTACCTAATGTCGGCAAATCGACACTTTTTAACGCTTTAACAAATAATGATATTTTGGCCGCTAATTATCCGTTTGCAACTATCGAGCCGAACACAGGAATTGTTCCCGTGCCAGACAGCCGCCTACAAGCCCTGGCTGAGCTTTATCACGCCCAAAAAATTATCCCAGCTACCGTTACTTTTGTTGATATTGCCGGACTGGTTGCTGGCGCCTCCAAAGGCGAAGGTCTGGGTAATAAGTTTCTTCACAACATCAGAGAATGCGACGCAATTATTCATGTTGTTCGTGCATTTGAAAATTCAAAGATTCTGCGCCATGATGAAGCACCGATTGACCCTAAAAAAGATATCGATATTATCAATACCGAGCTAATCCTAGCTGACCTGCAGACAATTGAAAAACGCCTGCCTCAACTTCAAAAAGAAGCTAAGGCTAATCCAGAAGCCCGCCAAAAAGTAACTTACTTACAGTCACTGGCAGATAATTTACAGTCAGGTACACCAATTTCTGCCCTGACCGACGTAGACTTTGAAGCGATTGCTGATCTACATCTACTAACCGCCAAGCCAGTTATTTACGCTTTCAATGTTGATGAAGAAGGATTGAACGATTCCGCTCTGCAAGAAAAATTAAAAGAACTGGTCCACCCCGTAAAAACCGTCTTTGTCTGCGCAAAATTAGAAGAAGAATTAAAAGGCTTACCAGAAGACGACGCCAAAGAGCTCCTGGAAAGTTATGGCGTTCAGGAAACTGGACTAGTCAAACTAATTCACGCCGCCTACGACACACTGGGACTACAAAGTTACTTGACTGCCGGAGAAAAAGAAGTGCGCGCCTGGACGATCCATAAAGGCTGGACAGCGCCACAAGCCGCTGGAGTTATTCATTCAGATTTTGAACGAGGCTTCATTGCTGCACAAATTATTGATTTTAATGATTTGATTGCTGCCGGGTCAGAAGTAAAAGCTCGCGAGGCTGGTAAGATTCGCACTGAAGGCAAAACGTACATCATGCAACCAAATGATGTTGTTGAATTTAGGTTTAATGTTTAGCTAATTTCAATTTATAAAATCGCTCAAGATTTCCCTTGCTGCCAGCAACTTCACTATCCTTTTTATCTAAAATCACAAAATACTTTTTTGCCCAATTTTCAAAATCAGTTAAGATCTGCCGTCGCACCTTATCATTTTTAATAATGCCTTTATTAGTTTGATGTCGCCCTGCTTCAAATTGCGGCTTTACCATAGCAATAAGTATTGTGTTTTTATTCATTAGTTCTTTAGCTACATGTGGTAAAATTTCCCGTAGTGATATAAACGACACATCTCCTACGATGACGTCAATTAATTCATCTGCGTAGAAATCACGAATATCAGTTTTTTCGTGGAGGATAATCTTTGGGTTCGTCCGCAAGCTTGGATGAAGTTGGTCAGTACCAACGTCAACGGCAAAAACTTTCTTAGCACCATGACGCAGTGAATAGTCGGTAAAACCACCAGTACTTGAGCCAATATCTAATACTGTTTTATCTTGAAAATTAAGCTTAAAATATTTGGCTACGCTAGCCAGCTTTAAGCCAGCCCGCGACACATAAGTCTCTGTCTTTTTCAGTGTTATCGTATCAGTATCAGATACCATTGCCCCTGATTTTTGAGCAATTTTTTTATTCAAATAAACATAGCCCAGGCGAATAAAATTATCCGCCTGAGAACGTGTTGACGCCAATCCACGCTCGACCAGAACCTTATCTAATCGCTGTTTCATTAAAAGAATTACTACTTCTTTCGTTCGCGATACTCGCCAGTTGATGTATCGACACTAATAATATCACCCTGCTTGATAAATGCTGGAACTTTGACAACTAGCCCCGTCTCCAAAGTAGCGTCTTTTAGCACAGATGAAGTCGTATCACCCTTAACCACATCTTCTGTGTAAGTAACCTCCAGATATTTATTCTTTGGTAGCTCAACGTTGATTACTCGCCCGTCAAAGAATTGTAAGTTCAATTCGTCGCCTTCCTTCAAGTATTTGCTAGCATCATCAACGATTTCCGCCGCCAATTCAAACTGCTCAAAACTAATCGGATCCATAAAGTAGAATTTATCGCCATCGTTATATAAATATTGCGCAGTCTTATTACTTACTTCCGCAGCCTCAATGCGCTCTTGACCTTTGAAAGTCTTTGGGATAACACTACCGTCAATTAAATTCTTTAGCTTCACGTTAACGATTGAGCCACCACGACCCATAACCTTCTGTCCATATTCCACAACCCGATAAGGCTTACCGTCAATCTGGCAAACTACGCCTTTTTTCAAATCAGTTGGCTGATACATACATATTCCTTTCCAATAAAATATCTCGCCGCCAAATATGTAGTAGCAACGAGATATCCTGTTTAAATATTGCTAGTTGCTAGCCACAAACGGCAATAGCGCCAAATGACGAGCGCGCTTAATTGCCACTGCCAAACTTCGCTGTTGCTTTTCGCTTAAACCAGTCTTGCTAATCGGCTCGATTTGACCATAAACATTGATGTAGCGCTGCAAAGTCTTCACGTCTTTGTAGTCAAAAATAATCGGTGGATTTTTCTTCAATTGTGCCATTATTATCTCCTTATTAGAATGGGATTTCGCTCAGGTCAATTGGCTTATCGTCAATCTCCGTCACAACTTCCTCTTTTTTAGTAGTTTTTGGCGCAGCAGAACCAGAATTGTCATTATTCGGACCGTCCAAGAACGTTACGTCTGAAGCAGTAACTTCAATTCGACTCTGTCTTTTGCCAGTTTCCTTATCTTCCCAACTATCTTGCCGCAGTCGCCCTTGAACTAGAACCCGACGACCCTTGCTTAAATATTGCATCACCAAATCACCAAGTTTATCCCAAGCAGTAATATTGAAAAAGTCCGCCTGATCATCTTGGGTTGGTCGATCAACCGCGATACTAAAACTGACAACGTTCTTTCCAGAAGCCGTTGTTCGTTGCTCTGGATCTCGTGTCAATCTACCCAGTAAAATTACTTGATTGATGCTTCGTGCCATATTCTATCCCCTCTTTTACCTTGCGGCAGTTAGGCTTATTTATTTGATTCGCTTGAATCAGCTTCTTCGTTGCGTGCTTTTTGCTCGCTTAATGCCTGACGAGTTTTTTCATCAGTTTTTACCAATAGGTAGCGCAGCACTTCATCGGTAATGTTAAGCGTGTTGGAAATCTTCAATAAAGCTGGTGCTGGCAGTTTTAACTCAAAACAAACGTAAATTGCAAAGTCTTCACGCTTGATGGTGTAGGCCAATTTTTTCTTGCCCCAGTTATCTTCTTTGGTGATTTCACCGCCGTTGGTGGTGATTAAACCACGTACCTTATCCAACGCGGAATCTAGATTAGACTCTAAATCCGGGTGAATAAGAACAGTTAGTTCGTATTCGTTCATGTTTCCTCCTCTGGAATCCATTTACGGATGCTTATGCTGTCCCACATAAGCTTAGGTTAATATTTACTTATATTATACCCACTCTGCGATATCGTGTCAATTAGCCTGTAGATAGTGTCTATATCGTCAACGCTAAGAGATTGAGTGTTGTTTCTTATGTCGGCGATTAACCTTCTGATATCTTCAGGGTTTCTCAAATCCAGACTTTCTAGATCAAGATTACTTGGACTTACTCTTCGTTCATCTACGGAATATTCGATCTTATATTCTCCCTCAAGACATTGCTCTTTCCAACCTCTAATACTCCAGCTGTGCTCTATATGAAGTGGTGGTAAGTCACCTGAACGACCCACCACCTCAGTAACATACAAACCTAATTCAGCTGAACATTGCGTACCATCTTCCAACATAGATTCTGGTAAATAGATTATTTCGCACCCCTCCGCATGACCGTCCGAAGAAACACGAATGGCTTCTGGTGGAATTGAAAAAATATGATGTACTATTTCTGGCGATAGTTTATATGTAAAAATGTTCGCAGCAGCACTGCTATCATCTATTCTATAGCGACCATTTTCTAGACCTTCAGTACCCTTCTCTTTAAGAACTTTACCTGCTGTTTGTACTATAGCGACAAGAGTATCTTGGTCAGGAGCTAAGTCATAACTTCCGGGAAAATGCTCATTCATAAAGTTTTTTATACAATATAGATATTATTTGGTCAATCTTTTATACTATTCCGCCAACAATTCATCTAATTCTTCGACACTAGAGATTAATACATCGCGTGGCTTTGAGCCATTCTGCGGACCGATAATTCCCCGCTCTTCCATTTCTTCAATAATGCGCGCTGCTCGCTGATATCCAATACCTAGTCTCGTTTGGAGCATACTCGTTGAGGCCTTTCGTCGCTCAACTACCACCCTCACAGCATCCTTGAATTTATCATCACCACCTTCCGACAAATCCATCACTACACCGCCCTTACCGTTCAACTGTACTGGCTGAGCCACCACTTCATCGTTGTACTGCGGTGCCATCTGCATTCGCAAATGATCGGTAATTTTATTCACTTCGTCATCAGTCACCCAAGCACCCTGGATACGCTTCGGTTTGCTCATGCTTGGCGTATAAAATAGCATATCACCCTGACCCAGCAATTTTTCCGCGCCCGCTTGGTCTAAAATCGTCATACTGTCCACCTGGCTAGCTACCGTAAAAGAAATACGCGCCGGCACATTCGCCTTAATCAAACCAGTAATCACATCGACACTTGGGCGCTGCGTTGCCAGTACCAGATGGATACCAACTGCTCGTGCCTTCTGCGCCAAACGAACGATTAACGCCTCGACATCTTTCTTAGCAATCATCATCAAGTCCGCCATTTCGTCCACCACAATCACAATGTACGGCATCGAACCATCTTCATGCTCCTGCACATTACCGTTTTCATCAGCAATAGCAATCTTTTTCGCTCGTGATTGTAGCCTCTTATTGTAATCCTTAATATTACGAATCTTCTCTGTCGCTAATAATTTATAGCGCCGCTCCATTTCATTAACTGCCCACTTCAAAGCTGAAATAGTCTTTTCTGGCTCAGTAATCACCGGGGTCAGCAAGTGCGGAATATCCTCATATGGCGCCATTTCCACCTGCTTCGGGTCAACCAAAATCAGCTTCATGTCACTCGGACTATTGCGATACAATAAGCTCGTCAGCAAAGTATTAATCATCACTGACTTACCGGAGCCAGTTTGCCCAGCGATTAGCAAGTGCGGCATCTTTCCCAGCTCACCAACCACGACTTGCCCAGAAATATCCTTACCAATTGTAAAACTGAGCGGATCGCGCGACGCCGTCCACTGCTTTGAAACTAATGTGCTATACAGCCGCACCTCAGCTGCCTTACGGTTTGGCACCTCAATTCCCACCGCCTTCTGGCCAGGAATTGGCGCTTCAATCCTCAGGCTTTGGGCCGCCAAATTAAGCGCAATATTTGTCTCTAGCGCGGTAATTCGCGTCAATTTCACACCGCTTGGTGGCCTTAGGGTATACTGGGTTACTTTTGGTCCAACGTTTATATCACCCATTGCCGCATCAATATTAAATTCGGATAGTGTATCATGAATAATCTGAGCATTTTGTCTCGTATCGCCAGCATCCGCACCGCCTTCGTTCTTCTCTAATAAATCCAGGCTTGGGGCTTGCCAATTTGGATCACGTGTCGCCACCAGCGCCTGCTCTTCAGCAGCCTTTTCTGGCTTTTCAGTACGCTTTAATAAACCCTTCTTCTCCTTGGTGGTGTCAATAATCGGCACGCCAGCATTGAGTTTAATATCCCCCAAACTCACCTTTTTATCTTCGTCTGTAGGCTGAGACTTTGCCGCTTGCTTCATGATAGATCGATTATTATCGTCCTCTGAGCTATTACTTTTAATTGCTTGCCACAATTTACTAAACACAGTAAATGGTGATGTTTGGGTAATAAATAAAACTGTAATAAACGCCAATACCAGGTAAAATATTGCAGCGATTGCCGAATCTACCATTTTAAGTGTGGCTGTATTTAATATATCACCTACAAATCCACCAGCATCTGGTCGCAAAGACGTCTTTAATAGCCCAAATAATCCTGAAAACCACACAATCTCTAAAACTGCCGCAAACTTCACCACCGCAGGTAAGCGATTCTCTTCTGCCCGGAAAGTTTCTACCGCCAAATAAATTAATAGTATCGGTAATGTGTAAGCAGTGTAGCCGACTGTCTTTATGGTTGCCATATCAATCCACTGAAGAACTGGACCGCCAACACCAAACCACGAAACCACCAACAGCAACGACAAGAGAATCAATAAGACCGCACCTACTTGCGACCAAAAACCCACAGGCAAACTATGTTGCGGTTTGGTAGGAGTAGACTTTTTCGTGCTCTTTCGCTTTTTTGCCATAATCGTTTTTATTATACACTGATTTTATACTTCTTAACAGATATAAACATCAATTTAATACATGTTGTATTATAGCATAATTTATCAGTAAAATCAATCTAAGGAGTTAGTAAGGACGGAAATCTTGTCGTTCCCGAGCCTTCGTGTCATTCGCCTCAGTGTCAGGCACTTGGCGCTGCGGAAAACGACGGCGCGGCGTGGTTGGCAAAGTCATCCTTGGCTCTTCCGCCGAAGCGGTAGATTTTTTGTTGCGAGGCGTGGATTTTGCAGTCGGAGAAGCTGAAGCAGTCGTCGATTTTACCGTCTTTAAGCCGCCAACTTCATTAATCACCGGAATAACAATTGGTGTACGGCGCGTCTGGTCATACAAAATATGCGTGACTTCATCCTTAATTTCTTTCTTGATAACGTCTAGGTCATACTTGCCAGCAAAACTGCGCGCTGCCTTCTGTTTCAAATACTGACGAATCATATTCATCAATTCCTCAGAATCACGCAGATAAATGAAGCCGCGGGAAATAATGTCCGGACTAGTCAACAGCCGCCCCGTGCCGCGCTGCACCGTCAGGACTACTACAAACATACCCTCCTGAGACATATGAATACGATCTTTCAACACCACCTCAGAAACAATAGCGCCGGTATCATCATACATCACGCCACCAGCTTGAATCCGACCGGCCTTCTTGGCTTGCCGTTCAACGTCAATTTCAATAATATCGCCAGCGTCACACACAAAGATATTCTTACGTGGAATACCACACTCCTCTTCTGCCAACCGAGCATTATAAACCAGCATGTGGAATTCGCCGTGAATTGGCATATAGTAAGTTGGGTTCAATGCATTAATCAACTTAACGTGATCATCATAGTAACCATGTCCCGACAAGTGCAGCGGCCCAATCCCCGTCAAGTGTGTCTTGCCGTTCTGAATCACACTAGAACCCTCGCGCATCAAGCCATCCACTGTTCGCACTACGTTTTTCTCATTGCCCGGAATCGGATTAGAGCTAAACACCACCACATCAGAGCCCTTGATCTTCATGTATTTATGCGCGCCAGTCGCCATACGGCTCAGCACTGCATTAAATTCACCCTGCGAACCAGTACAAACCACGGTGATTTGGCTATCCGGCAGCTTGATGATGTCTTCCATCTTCATGACGGTGTCTTTCGGGATCTTAATGGTTCCTGAACGCAACGCCACTTCCAGGTTCTGAATCATCGAAAATCCAGCAAAAGCCACCTTGCGTCCGTGCTTATGAGCCTCTTCCAAAATCAATTGTAGACGGTGCACTTGTGATGAGAAACAACTTAAAATCACCCGGCTATTGCTAAACTTGTCCATCACCTGACCGATGGAATATTGAATATCAAACTCAGTGTGCGTGTGTGTACCGGCCGATTCACAGTTGGTCGATTCGTTCATGAACATCAGAACGCCCTCTTTGGACGCCACTTCAGTCATCCGCTCGAGATCAAACTTCTGACCATCAACTGGACTTTCCTCAAATCGCCAGTCACCAGAGTCAATCACTACACCTAGTGGCGTCCGAATAATCACCGCTGTCGAGTCAGGGATCGAGTGGTTCACTCGCACCAATTCCACTGAAAAGTGCTTCGACACTTGAACAATTTCATGACTCAATGGATCCATTACCCGAAAGTCTGGCTGAAAATCGGTGTCCGCATCAGCCATCGACTTGTCCAGCATGCCGATGGTAAACTTCGACCCATAAACTGGTGCCGGGATTCGGTGAATAAAGTGGCGGAACGAACCGATGTGATCCAGGTGTCCATGAGTAAAGACATGTGCCTTGATTTTGTGCTTATTTTCCTCCAGCCATGTGATATCCGGCGTGATATAGTTGATGCCTGGATAATCGCTGCCTGGAAACAGAAAACCCATGTCCACGATGATAATTTCATCATCATACTCAATGGCGTTCATGTTTTTACCAATACCCATTTCACCAACACCGCCGATTGGGATAATCCGCAGCTTTGGCTGGCCACCACGAGTCCGTTTTGGCTGCATTTTCATGCTAAACTGCTCACCACCATAGCCATTATAGACCGACTTATTGACCGGAATATCAATCAAGTGCTGTGATGCCCTAAGGTTAACATTCTCGCTTGTTCGTCGTTGCGCCCTAAACACCTCGCCCTTACGAGTGGTGGTATTATTTAATACTGCATTATTGCTTTTTTTCGACTGTGGACGCTTTTTGGCGTCGTCCTTTTGCGGTGTTGCTAGTCGCCGCTGACCCATATTGTTATACTCCTTTTTTTATTACAATATAATTCAAAACCCAAGTATAGAGGCATTAATCTAACAATAAATTCCTCTAATCAGTGCTCCCTATAATAACAAACTGGCTGTATTTTGTCAAAAACAGCGCCGCACAGCAAGCAAAATACCAACACCACATAAAAAGGTGCTGGTATTTTAAAGATTATCGTCAGGCAGGACTAATCATCACCATCTACTGAGGTGTGAGCAAATTTACGCTTACCACGATAAATAAAGAAACTTATCATCAGCAAATTAGCTGCTAACAAAAATCCAGCAAGTACCCACATACTACTGTCATAAAACGCATTGTCTAACCCACCTGATATAGACTGGCGCAACGCTCGGATGGAATAAGTCATTGGTACCAGCGGATTAATTGCCTGGAAAAATTCATTAGCTGTTTGAATCGGGAATGTTCCCTCACTTGAACCTAATTGCAATACCAATAGCACCATTGCCAAAAATCGGCCCGGGTTATCCAGCGTAATCACCATAAACGACACAATAGACATATAGACAAATGACGTCATATAAATTACCGCGATAAAGTGCACTGGGTGTTCTGGAACCAGACCTAAGCAGTAGACCATAACTAGCATTAGAATCGTTGCTTGAGCGAAAGCCGCCAGGCCAACGACCGATGCCTTAGCCAACCACCAACGAAAAGCACTTTCCTGCTCGGCAAAAGTCTTACGAATTGGGTAAATGACATTCAGAACAATTGCTCCAACAAACAAGCTTAGCGACAATACGTATGGCGCCAGAGCATAGCCGTAATTTGGAACATCACCCTTTGCTGTTGTCTCCGACTTAACTGGGTTAGCGATATGCTCCTGAGTCGCTGATCCCGTCGGCTGAGTTTTAAGCTTATTAGAAGCATCTGCTAACTTAACGGACAGCACATCTGCACCATTAGCTAGTCGAGCACTACTGCCAACCAACATTCCTGAACGATTGCTCAACACGCCAGCGCCGTCAGCTAATTTCTGACTACCAGCTTGCGCCTTAGCTAAGCTACCACTTAACGACGTTACCCCGGATAGCAATTGGCCATTTGCACCCCTGAGAGTGTTATAGCCATTAAGTGCAGTATTTATATTTGGCGTGAGTTGGCTCACACCACTGTTAAGCGCAGCGACTCCTGTCTGTAGCTGTGATTGTTGCTCCGACAATTGGCGAGTAAGCGTTTGTAAATCCTGAAGTAATGTAGCCACCTGAGCAGTAATTGTTTGCGTCTTACCAAGCGCCTGAGAGATTTTACCTATTTGCGGCAAGGTTATGGTTGTTGAACCAACGCCAGACGCCACAGCCTGGACACTCAAATCTTTGACTACTGCCCCCGCCGCGGATAGGTCTACCACTGACGCTTGCACAGTTTGCGCCAAAGCTTGAGCCTCAGCCTGCACTTTATTTTGCTGAGCGAGGATCGCTGGAGATGGGCGATGCACGCTATAATTTAGCCGATCAATGCCGGTTTGCAACTGCTTCATCCCACTTGTTAGCTGCGTAACTTGAGATTCACTAGGTAGACCATTTGACATCTTCCTAAGAGCCGTCTGCAATTGCTGTGCCCCACCGTTTAATTGCACCAAACCATCAGCCAAACTCTGCTGACCTACCGCTAGTTGATTGACTCCGCCAGTATACGCTTGAACGCCACCGTGGAATTGGGCCAAGCCACTGTGCAGCTGCGCCGTCCCGTTGGCAGCCGACTCTAAACCTACCCCCAGCTTATCTATACTCTCCAACACCCCTTTAGCGTATGCCTTAGTGACTTGCTCAGAGACTGAAGATTTCACTCTCTCGGCCGCCTGATTACTCACCAATGAACCAATATAGTTCTTGGCCGGTGTAGTGGTAAAATTGATAACCGCTTGTTGAGGCTGGCTACCAGTGATTGACGCCACCTTCTCTGAAAAGTCAGATGGGATTTCCACTACGGCATAGAAATGTCCGCTTTCTACGCCGCTGGATGCCTGTTTTTTGCTAACAAATTCCCATCCCAAATCATGATTATCTTTCAATTTTTGCTGCACCGCTTGACCAACATTCAATGTCTGACCGTTTAAGACAGCGCCCCCGTCTTCATTAACAAATGCTACTGGGAGATTTTTTGTTTGACCATATGGATCCCAAATTGAGCCCAAGAAAAATCCGCTATACATAATCGGAATAAACGAGATCACCAACATAGATATAAGGAGTATTTTGTTTTTAAATAAATGCCTCCACTCGGCTCGTACCATATTATTTTTAATCATGAGAAACCTCCCGAGCAACGTCTTCTAACGTCACAGTTTTTAGGTATTCACTCCACTTTTCCTGAGCCTCAGAAAAAACCTTTTCAATCATGTTCATGCCAATTTTCACTTGACGACGGCGCGACGCAAAAACCCGCCCAACAACTCCTTGAGGTTGAAAAAACGGTGCACTACCTTCAATTGCCAAGACTACATCGTGTAGCGTCACTTCGCTCATTTCTCTTGCTAAGATAAACCCACCACCAGCACCCTGCGCTGAGGTAATTAAATTTGCCACCACTAGTTTACGACTAATTTTCTTCAAATAAGTTGGCGAAACCGACATTTTTTCTGACAAAGCATCATTAGTTATCGGCGTTTTTTGTTTCGGATCGGCTAAAATTGCCATGATACAACACGCTTGTTCGACAGCCCCTGATAATCTCATATAGGTCCTTTCTTAAATTAGATATAATGGATATCGACTATCTACTATACTATAGTAGAAAACTCTTTGCAAGAAACTAGCTATCAATAAACCGCACAGTATTCTCGCAAAACCAACAAGTAGCTTTGCCGGAAAATCTATATAGGTTTTAGGCTTAATAATTTAAAAAATACCCCGATCTCTCAGGGTATTTCTTAAATTAATCATTTAGTCTTCTGCTTTTTCTGTTAATAACTTTTTAAATTTATCGTAATTTTCTTCCCATTCTGATAGTTTCTTATCGGAATCTGCCTTTTTCGTTTTACCAGATGAACTACCTTGAGAGAGATTCTCTAGAGCGTATTTAAGATCTTTGGCATACTGTGAGATAAACTTATTGTCAGAACTTTCAAGTTTATTCAAAGCCTCAAGACATTCACTCTTGGAGAATTTACGAGCTCCAGAATTTCCAACACTAACACCGATACATTTAGCCTTGAAATCTTCATCCTTAAAGACGGCAACGACTCCTTCAAATGTAGGTTTAACTTTATCGGTCCAAGCTTTATGGTGTTTATCATAAGATTCTTTCAGCTCTTTATCGCCAAGAGCTTTGTGGGAGCTAGTGCTTTTATAATAATCATCTGTAGCACTTATTATGTGTTCATAATTGGAAGCGAGGCTACTACCATTCCTTTTTGAAGCTGAACCAGATACTTGGCCTTTAGGGTCAAACTCTTTAACTTTTGATAGCAGGTCCTTATAGTCTTCTTTTGTAGGCTTATAACCTTCTTTACTGACTTGGCTTCCGCCTTTATCGTCTTTTTTATCTTCTGATCCGCCCAAAAAGACAACCGCCAATACTATACCGACAATAAGAATTAATAAACCTATGGAGGCGCCCACGATACCCCACACAACACCCTTACTCATATTATTTTTTGGGGGCATTTGATATGGCGTTCCCATATTTTGCTGAGGCGGAAACTGTTGAAACTGAGGCTGCGACGGACCTTGCTGAAACTGTGGCTGTGGCGGCTGAGGTGACAATTGAGGGTTAGGTTTGTTACTGTTATCCATAAATATTAAATCTCCTGACTTTTATAACTTTTGTCATTATATAATTACTACTTAACTATAATCAAATAAAGAATACGCTTAGCTTCTCAGAATCTTCTGTTTTTATTGCAAACTATTTATTAGCCTTATCTTCCAGAACTCTCTTAAAGTTTTCACCAGCTTTTTCCCATTTTTCTAAAGCCTCAGTGCTAATATTTGATTCTGGAACTTTCGGAGCTTTTGGTAAAGGTTCCCCTGATTTTGGATTTTGAGCGTACTCTACAATCGCCATGTAATACCGCTTCATCTCTGTATAATAATTCTTCCAGGTTTTGCCATAATTAGAAGCTAACTTATTTTCAGATTTTGACATTTTATCCAAATAGTCTATACAGTCCTTTGTTTCAGAATCAAGACGCTTCTCGATATTTTCTTTAGATTCTTGGAAGTATTTACTTATCTCAGGAGACTTACACTTCTCGTAAGCTTTATCTTCAATAAGAATGGCCGAAAACTCAACATACTCTTTCGCGCCGTTATTCCATCCATCCAGGTATTTGTCATATGCCTCTTTCACGTCTTTGTCGCGAAGTGCCTTATGAGAGCCCATTTTCTTATTTAAATCATCAATTTTCTCAATAGCCTTGTCTAGTTCATCTTTGCTGATTTTACTGCCATCATTACTCTTGAAAACTCCTTTTATATCAGAATTAGTAAACTGTGATAGCAAATTACCATAATCATCCTTACTTGGACCACTCAAGAATACAACAGCTAAAACTACACCAACGATGAGGATTGTTAGTCCAATTATTCCGCCAATAATTCCCCACAAAGCGCCTTTGCTCATTTTCTTTTTTGGTGGCATTTGGTATGGAGTACCAGCCATAGGTTGAGGTGGCATTTGTTGGAATTGTTGTGACTGTTGTGAAGCTTGTTGGAATTGAGGCTGTTGAAGCGGAGCTTGTTGAAATTGTGGTTGAGGTAGGACTTGCTGTGATTGTTGTTTCTTATTATTATTGCTATTATCCATTAGAAATTTAATCTCCTAAAATTAAGCTTTTCATTATTATATATTTACAAACCAATCATCGTCAAATTAATTTTACCGCGCTCATCAATTCCAGTAATTTTTACGCGAACCAGCTGGCCCTCTTTAACTACATCAGTCACTTTATTAACTCGGCCTTCAGCCAACTTTGAAATGTGTACCATACCGTCAACGCCCGGTAAGATATTTACAAAAGCACCAAAATCCTTAATACTGACAACCTTACCGTCATAGACCTTGCCAACTTCTGGCTCCTCGACCAAGCTCTTAATCCAATTCAGTGCCTTTTCAATTGATTCACCATTCGGGCTAGCTATTGTGATCAAGCCGTCTTCCTTAATATCAACTTCAGCACCGGTTTCTGAGGTAATCTTATTGATAGTCTCTCCACCCTTACCAATCACCGCACCAATCTTATCTGGATCAATCTTAATCTTCTCAATTCGTGGCGCATACGGACTAAGCTGATCACGCGGGGTAGCCAACACACTCAGCATATGTTGCAAGATGTGCGCTCGACCAGCCTTACTCTGCTCAATTGCTTGACGCAGCACCGCCACTGGTAGGCCATGCACCTTCATATCCATCTGGAGAGCAGTGATTCCCTTTGCTGTACCTGTAACCTTAAAGTCCATATCGCCAGCGAAGTCTTCAGCGTCAGCAATATCACTCAGTACATACGGCGTATCGCCGTCCATCATCAGACCCATAGCAATTCCACTAACTGGAGCCGACAATGGCACACCCGCATCCATCAACGCCAAACAGCTTGAACAAGTTGCCGCCATCGACGTTGAGCCGTTCTGGCTCATTATTTCTGTCACCGAACGAATAGCATAAGGAAAGTCTTCTTCAGTTGGCAGCACTGGCAACAGCGCTCGTTCCGCCAAATAACCGTGCCCAATTTCACGTCGACCCGGGCTACCCATTCGCTTAACTTCACCGACCGTATAGCCTGGCGCATTGTAATGGTGCATATAGCGTCGCTCGCCATCATTAATTTCCATTGTGTCAACTAGTTGTGAATAGCTCAGCGGCGCCAAAGTAACAATGTTCATACCCTGCGTCACACCGCGAGTAAACAGACTGGAGCCGTGAGCACGCGGCAAGAAGCCAACTTCCGAACTGAGCGGACGAATTTCTGTCAACCCGCGACCATCAGGACGGACTTGTTCTGCAACAATTCCCTGACGTACATCTTTATGAAGCGCCAAAGTAAACGCCTCATCGTAATCACCACGCACCTCATTATATTCTTCCTCGTCCATGCCAAGTTTTTCCGCCATCGTCGCGTGGAATTCATCACGAATCTGACTAATCATTTCATTACGTTCTGGATATGGGCGACGAAGTTTTTCACCAAACTTACCATTAGCCCACTCATCAACAGTCTGCTGAATTGATTCGTCTGGTAAGATTAAAGTATATTCCTGCGGAGCTGGAGCAACTTTTTCCGCCAATTCCCGCTGCAAGACAATTGCTGGCTGCATCATCTGGTGCGCCCATGCCATAGCATCAACAATAACATCTTCTGAGACTTCTTTAGCTCCAGCCTCAACCATAGTGATGCCACTTTCAATACCAGCCACCACCAAATCAAGATCCGACTTCTCACGCTCTTCCGAAGTTAAGAAGGCCTTAAATTCTCCGTTGACCCGGCCGACACGCAGACCAGCCACTGGACCATCAAAAGGCGTGCCAGTCAGCATCAGAGCGCTCGACGCCGCAATCATCGCAATAACATCTGGGCGGAAATCAGGATCCATACTCAGTACCGTTGCTACAACCTGTACTTCTTGACGGTAGCCCTTCGGAAATAGCGGACGAATTGGACGATCAATCAACCGACCAATCAGCACAGCCTCGTCACTTGGACGACCTTCACGCTTAATAAATCGGCTACCGGAAATTTTACCCGCTGCATAAAACTTTTCTTCATAATCAATCGATAATGGAAAATAGTCCATCTGAACTGGACGACTACTCACCTGCGCACTACCCAAAACTACAGTATCGCCGTAGCGCACCAGCACACTACCCGTCGTCCGAAAGCCAACACGGTTAACCTCCAGCGTCAGCGGCCGACCACAAAATTCAGTGGTAACGCTAAAAATCTCCTTACCACTTGGATTAATAATACTCATAAAGAGCTCCTTTCTCGCGGTAGTAACAGGGATAAAATTGTGCCGCCTGATTTATGGCGCAATCTCATCTCTATCACTTCCGCATTACAAATTGCTACTTAATATTATACTAAAACGCTAGCCTAAACACCAGCTCCGCTCTTATGCTCAGGCAAATTACTTAATATCGTTATGCTATAATTTAGCCATGTCACTTCATCTAGAATCGGCTACCAAACGGCGAAAAAATTACATTCTGCCAATAATTGCAGTAATAATGATTGCTAGTGGAATATATCTGTTGGTGCTTATTAGTACACCGCTTATCATGTCTCAAACCATAGACCCAAAAGACAATTCCACTTCACAGCTTATAAGTAAGACTAAGAATAAAATCACCGAAAATCGACTTTATATCCCAAAAATTGATATTAATTTACCGTACGCATCTGGCGGTGCGGAAAACATGGAAAAAGGTGCTTGGTGGCGTAAACCAGAAAATGGTAACCCGAAGGATGGCGGTAATTTTGTTTTATCCGCACACCGTTTTATCATGGGCTTGACCCCTCAGCAAACACTTAGAAAATCACCGTTTTACAATATTGATAAGCTGACAGTTGGCGATGAGATTGTTATCGATTATGACGGTACACGCTACATTTATGTCATCAGCGAAAAACGTAGCGTTAAGCCAGAGGCGATAGAAATCGAACAACGCACTGATCAACCGCAATTGACGCTTTATTCCTGCACTTTAGGCGGTGCCAACGACGGACGCGACGTACTTATTGCTAAATTGAAGAAATAATTTGCATAACAAAAATCCCCTTCTCACCGAAGGGGATTTAAGCAGTTTTTGGCGTAAAATTATTTACGCAAACCTAACTTGGCAACAACTGCTTTGTAACTCTCAAAATCAGTCCGCTCCAAATATTTCAGCAAGCGCTTGCGCTTACCAACCATTTGGACTAAGCCGCGGCGCGCCATGAAGTCGTGCTTATTCGCCTTCAAATGCTCCGTGACCTCTTTGATACGAGCCGTTAAAACCGACACTTGAGCCTGCGGACTACCGACGTCGTTTTTATTGACCTGAGTCAAAGCAATTGCTTTCGCTTTATTATCTTTGCTAATCATAGCCCTGTTATTATACCAAGTTACTCTGGCTTTTGCAATTAGCTAGTAATCCCAAAATCTGCCAAGGTCTTCGCTTCCTTAATAGAATAATCAGATATTTGCGTGCGCCGCAAATTCTCACAATACGCACCCGTATTTAGGCTATCACCAATATCCACCGCTAATGTTCGGATATAAGTTCCGCTAGAAACATGAGTTTTGACTCTTAACTTAGGATATTCATAGGATAATAGTTCCAATGAATAAATTTCCACCGTACGCTTGGGAATCTCCACCCGCTTCCCTTCTCGCGCCAATTTATAAGCTCGCTGACCGTTAATTTTTATTGCGCTAAAAATCGGCGGGGTCTGCTCAATTTTCCCTACAAACTGACCGATTACCTGCTGAATCTCCCCTAAACTCGGCTTATAATCAGATACTTCGGTAATTTCACCCTCAGGATCACCCGTCGAGCTTTTCTTTCCTAAAATAATCTCTGCCTCATACCATTTATCTAGCTTGGTAAATGTCTCGGCTTCCCGACACTTCTTGCCTGTTACAATAATCATTAATCCTGTCGCAAACGGATCAAGCGTGCCCGTATGGCCAACTTTCACTTTCTTACCCGCTTGATTAGATAAAACTCGTCGCAAGCGCGCCACCACCCCAAAGCTAGTCAAACCTTGTGGCTTATCTATAAGAATGACTTCGTCCATCAACTATTTTTGCCCTGGAATCTGGAATTGACCTGGATTAAATTCCCCGGTATTTTGAATTGGTTGAGTCGGCAACACTGGTGCTGGAGCTACTTCAGCGGCTACGGGTTCAGGTGCTACGCCCAGTGGCGAAAGTTGCGGCAATCCGGCATTATCAACACCGGTTGGCGCTGGTGGCATCGGTGGCAGTGCACCAAAATCTGGAATTGCTGGTGGCATCGGTAAAGCAATCTCATTAGCTGTATTCTCAGGTTGTAGCGGAGCAGCTATAGCGGGCTCAGGAGAGGCACTAACTTGATTTGGCTCTACGGCTACCGGCGCGCTTAGTTGGTTTGTATCATTGGTAATTGCCGCAATAATTGACTCATCAGATTGAGGAGCAACAGGTATTGTCGACAATCTTTGTTCAGCGTTAGTTGTAGCAAATGGGTCAATTTTTGGCGGTTCGTCAGAAGTCCCCATAGCCGCATTCAACGGCGTGTCGCCAAATGATGGTGTGCTATCACCCACATACTTACTATGAGTTAAGATGGTCTTATTCTGGTCACTAGCTAGCGCCCTTATCTTATCCTCGGCGGCCTGCGTAGTAGTCGCATTTAACGTGCCGCCCATCAATGGAGTTTCCTCAAAGGAAAGCTCCTTAGAGACTATTTTTTCGCTAGGCCCCTCTTCCTCTACTCGAACTTCTTCCTTAATCGGCTCGATGTTGGCTAATTTCTCTTCAGCAACCCTAGCAGACTCTTCCTGCTTTTCTTTTACTGTCTGCTCAGCTACTTCATCAACGTCACCCTTCTTTTCGTGACTAATTGACAACGTTCCGTCTGCTTGCTCCGGCTCTTCGTCTTCCTCTACTTCATCTGCCTTATCTTCGGATGAATCATCTTTGTCTTTGGCTGGAACTTCTTTTTTGACTTGCTCAATTTCCTTAGGCTTATCTTCTGTCTCGCTCTCAGCAATCTTTGATACCACCAATTGCTGATTTGCCCCTGCCGCCATCAGTTCTGCTGCAGTAGTCATAACCTTTGATGAAGTATTGTCATTACTAAAGCGCTCAGTAACCGCCACAATTCCCGTCAACAGTGCGGTAGCCATCTGTTCATCCAAAGTTACCTTCGGCGTCTTCAAGTCATTGATCAGTTCAACAATCATCTCACTTACACCGCTAGTACCACCATCATACCAATCAATCGACCCCAAGCCACTCTTTACGTCGCCCGCTGTTATCGAAATGACCGTAGCATCATGCAGAATCTTGCCGTGTGCCGTTAATGCTGTATCAATGCTCTCACTATTCTCAACATTTAACGCCAAAACCAACTCAACATTATAATCACCCTGTGAGAATTCCAAGTCTTTGTCAGAAATCGTCGTTCGGTATGGCGTAATAAAGATCTTCACCGCATCATCAACAAGTTTATAGCGCAAATGGTCAGCTTTTTCCTTATCTAAGGCAATAATAAAATCACGTAAAGAATCTGTTGTCTGCTCAAACGTTTTATCGGGATTAAGAAAAGTAATGGCTGGCGGAATATCACCACTAAACACCGCTGTAGCGTGTTTGCCGAGCTTGTTCAGGAAAATCGTCAATCCTAATGCTGCCGATAATTCATCGACTGACGGGCTGGAGCTGACCGTCACCAAAATATTAGTTACATCCTTGATGCTCTGGACTACTTTTTGTTTTGCTGATCCGTTTGACATGACTTTTCCTATGTTTGTTTTTTGTAATTACGCTTGGCATCACTATACCATAAGCACTACCATAAAGTCAATATCTGTACCGCCTCTTTACAATTTGCACTGTTTTCTGTATAATTCTTCCTGATTAGCGATACAAATCTATAGAGGTAAAGGAGTAACATGCCAATAATCAAATCCGCCATCAAGCGCGCTAAACAAACCCTAAAACGCCGTGAACGCAATATCGGCATTAAAAAAGATATCAAAACTGCCGTTAAAGCTTTCTCTGCAGCCCCAAGCGCCAAGACACTTTCTGCAGCTCAAAGTGAAATCGACACCGCTGTCAAAAAGGGCCTGATTAAAAAGAATACTGCTGCTCGCCGAAAAAGCGCGTTGAGCAAAATTGCTAAAAAAGCAGGCGTTACTTTAGAAGCTGCCAAGAAGCCAGCAACCAAGCCAGCTGCAACTAAAAAACCAGCAGCCGCTAAGAAAACTGCAGCTAAAAAGTCTCCAGCAAAGAAGCCAGCTACTAAGAAAACTGAAAAGTAATTCATTAGCTATTTTTCTTATAATACCCCAGTCTATCTGGGGTGTTTTTATGCTAGCCGATATCAACCAAAGTCGCCTCTATAAGAAGCCACGGATTGACCGAGGTTGTTTTCATCTGTAAATCCGCCCTAAATAAAGCCTCGTTAATTCGCCTCAACCGCTTTTTATCGATACCTTTTGACAATGAGGCCAATCGCCGTAAAACATACGGATTAACAGAAAAATCTGATGCCACCGCACCACTATCACCATCCGCTAAAATTAATGCCGTCAAATTAGTTGCCTGAGAGGCTAATAGTCCCATTGTCTGATAAGCACCATCAATGCCACTTTCCGACTCCAGATAGCCAATTATGTCGTGAACTTTATCGCGGTCTCCTGCTAGCGCCGAAACGAACAAATCAAATACGTTTTCTGCTCGCGCCAGCGGAATGAAATCATCAATCAATTCATCTGTAACGTCCTCCGCTAACGCTAGCTGATCCAAAAAATTACTCAATCGTAACTGATCAAACCCTAAGCGGCCAACAATTGCCTCCGCCTGCTGGTTCGTTAAATCATATCCACGATTTTTTGCCTCTGCCTGGCACCACTTTAAAAGTTGTGACTTTTGGCGCTCACTTAACGGTAAAAACTCTCGAACCTGAGCATTTTTTTGAAGCCATTTGTAGGTCTTTGTTCGCTTGTCAATTTTATCTTCTACCAGAATAATTGTCCGATCTTCGTCAAACTTCATATCTGGCAGTTGCGACCAAACTTCATTATTTTCACTTAATCTCGAAATCAAATATTTTGAGGAATCCATAAATAATGTTTGACCGATTGCTATTTCCTGCATGCCATTTAGTGACAGACTCTCACCATCGTGGCGCTCCACATTCTCACCGCCAATCAGCTCCGTTAGCGCCGCTCGCTTTTCAAACTCATTTTCACCATAAAAAAGATGGATCATTCTGCCTCTACCTGACACACCGGACAAATATGCGTCCCACGGCCAGAAACTTTTAATTTCACAATTTCCTGGTCAGGATGAAGGTGGCACGGCTGACCTTCCCGACGAAATACATGAGCAAACGTCAGATAATTACCCTTCCGACCTTCGGCATCAACATAATTCTTATCCGTTGAGCCACCCTGATCAATGCTTAATTGCAAAATCTGGCGCAACTCATTAAATAAAATTGCCAGCTTCTCATCACCAACATTTCTCACTCGAGTTTGAGGATGAATTTTTGCTGCCCACAAAGCCTCGTCGGCGTAAATATTACCCACCCCAGCAATTACCGCCTGATCAAGAAATGCCGGCTTAATCATCGAATTTTGGCGACGACGAATCCGCTTAATAAAATCTTCGGCATGAGTCTGTGGATCAAGCGGTTCCGGCCCCACTTTTTTCATAAATGGCAGATTCTTTATCTCGTCAGTCGGCAGCAGTTTCATCCAACCAAATTTGCGCTGATCGTTAAAAAATAGTCGCGACCCATCCACAAAATCAATCTGCACTCGCGTCGATCGATCAGGCAACTCGCCAATCAAACTATCATTTGGGTGACCACCAGCAAACTCTCCAATATTGCGAGTGGTATCCGCAGAAAAATCTTGGGCAACTTTACGTGAGTCCCGAGATATTTTTGAGGATATCCGAGCAATATGACGAGAGTCTTGACGAAAAATAAGTTGCCCCGTCATCTTCAAATGAATTACCAGTGAGTAGTCGGTATCTAAATCAATCATTAATACTTTTGCTCGCCGCCGCACCGCCTTTACACGCGCACCGTGTAAAAACTGCTCAACGTCAGCAGGCGAGTTTGGAAAACTCTTCGGTGAGTCAAAAACTTTTGCTCGCACTACAGATTGGCCAGGCAGTAAATCTGCCAAACCGCGACGCACTGTCTCAACTTCAGGTAGTTCCGGCATATCAATCCTATAACTTAAACAACGCCTCTTCCTGACTAAGACCAATACCAGCCGCCATCTTCTTGCCGTCAGGAATTTGCTTCAAAAACATATCTAAGATTTCATTAACATTTGCCTGCGCCGAACCCTTAGAACCACTACAATCCGACGTCCATAAACTCTTCACAACTGAACTATCTTTCAGTGTCTCAAATTTATACACCTTACCACTAGCACAGATACCGCGTAAATCGTTTTGTTGCTCAGTAAGTTGCGTGCCATTCATCATTTTTCGCTTATCAAGCGCATAGACCAACTCCGTATAAGCCTTCACATTGTTGTCTAATTTTTTCTGATTAATTTCTTTATCCAGATAGCCTTCGTACGTTGTCATATCACGAGAACTTGGCGAGATAATAACACTATACGATCGAAAATTCTCATTAGCTACAATTGGGCCACGAACTGTTAACCGCACCGCCCTGCCTTCCTCTGTTGACAGCAGCGCAACTTGACCTGTGTTAACATTCTGATCTGTTTGTCCTGAATCATTTTTACCAAATAAAGCTCGACCAATTGCAATAACCGCCGCCACTGCCACAATAGTAATGACAATGACTAGCAAGATTGGTACAAATCGAGAAAATGAATTACGTCGCTGGGTATATTTCATGGCGTAATTATACCATATTTCTACACTTCATCCCAATGAGAACCCATGCCGACGTCAACTTTTAATTTAATTGGCAAATCTGGACAAATGCCTTCCATTTCCGCGCGCATGATTTCGCTGACCCGCTCGGCATCTTCCGCTCGACACTCCACCAAAATCGAGTCGTGGACTTGTAGAACCGGCTCAGCCAACCCGGCTAATT